>Ga0180221_1000044_pt1 | contig 287909 bp, 258 predicted proteins | sample eDN5th37CKraftMG_FD_151339 | JGI IMG/M metagenome (GOLD analysis project Ga0180221, IMG submission 151339) | Enriched Miracle-Growth compost microbial communities from Emeryville, California, USA - eDNA 5th pass 37_C Kraft MG (version 2) (version 2) ... | reverse complement strand
TGTGTGGTTTTGCCGATAAAAAGCACCCAGTATTTGGAGCCCATATTCGAGCTTCGTATGAGCGGCTCAATGGAAGGATATCTCTTGATGATATTACTAAATCCCACATTAGAAAATTTGGGGATAGGTATCTAAAGAGATTCAAAACCAAACTTGAGAATGAAGAGAGGCGTTCGCTTTCGTCTGGAGCAGGATCGATTAGATCTAGCTACGGAAACATTGTAACTTGGCGCAATAAATTTGTTCATGAGGGGCAAATGCCTCCGACGGCGACATATGAAGAAGCGAGAAAAAGTTATTTTCTCGGAAAAAAAGTATTAATGTGCTTGGAGGAAAGTCTGCGCCGTTGATGTGGTCTCAGTTCGTGCGCCGCACCATCGCCACGGCAATGAAACTCCTCGTCGCGCTGATTCTCATTGCCGCTCTCTCCGGCTGCGCCTCGCCCCGGCCGGTGAAGCCGACCGCCCTTTATCCGGCGGTCGAGCCATTGCCGCCGGAGATCAAGCCGTTGACGCAAGAGCAGGAAGAGCAGATGGCGCAATAGGTGGCAAAGCCAGCGACCGCAGCCCTCCTTCCAGAAACTTATCCCACAGTTCCCACGCGCTTTTATCCTTGCCCCCAGTTCTTCCCGCGGGAACGCGGCTCGCGACGGCGGGTCTCGCGGGGAAGAACCGGCGCCTCCGACGGCGGGAAAACGTATTCCGTCGTCCGGGGAGGCTCCGTCCGAGGGTTCCCCTGCCGGGACTACGCCCGGTGCGTGCTGGACGAGCACTTAAGGGGAGGGCCGAGACGGGACGTGGGGGCCGAAAGGCTTCCGCGACGATCCCTAGCCTTCCCCGAAGCGGAACGGACGGAGACGGAAATCGCCGGACGGGCGGTCTTGCGGCCGCAGTCAAAAATTCAGATGAGCGTTCGCATGACCGCCCGTCTTCCCGATTCCCCGGATTTGAGGGCGTTCTTTCTCAAAAGCCAGACGGGGTCATCCGGGCGTGGAGATGATTTCCGTTGCTTCAAACAATCAAGGAGCATCTTTCGTGTCCCGCAAAAAGCCCGCTAACGAACACCGGTTTCAATATGAGGGGTTCGTCTATATTCCGCCGAAACGGTGTAATGACCAGACGGACAAGCAATACGCCGCTCACTGCCGCACGCACGAACAGTATGCGTGGAAATTCGGCCTTCTGCGTGGAGCCGCGCAATATGCGGCGACCCTCATGGGCCACCACCGGGATTGCGATCTCGCCGCTTGCCGGCGCGCGGGGGCCTGCAAGGGCCGGCGCAGGGAAGATGACTGGCGTTACCCCTATCCGGTCGTGCCGCCTTGCGCCAAGGGCGCGCGCATGGAGCCGGTGCGTGCTGCCGTGTGCCGCATTGAGGACGCCTTCGCCGAACGCGAATTCATTCTCACGGAAACGGATGTGACCTTTTATTGCGACCGGGATGTGATAACAGGGAAGGCATGACCGACAAGCCGCGCATCACCATCACCTATTGCACCCAGTGCGGCTGGCTGCTGCGCGCCGCCTGGATGGCGCAGGAGCTGCTTTCCACCTTCGGCCAGGATCTGGGGGAGGTGGCGCTCATCCCCGGCACCGGCGGGATCTTCGAAATCCGTCTTGGCGACGAATTGATCTGGGAGCGCAGGCGCGACGGCGGTTTTCCCGAGGCGAAGGTGTTGAAGCAGCGGGTGCGCGACATCGTCTGGCCGGAGCGCGATTTGGGACATTCGGATCGCAGGGACGAAGGCTGAGCCAGATCATTATTAGAGCAGTTCATTTTTATGGAAACGCCCAACATGCCACTCATCCGATTGTGCGTTGCGCCAGGTACCCCCTCACCGTCCGCTACGCGGCCACCTCTCCCCCACTACGTAGGGGAGAGGAACGCCAGGGCCGGGCAGCTTGGCGCTCCTCGCCCCCGCTTCGCGGGGGAGAGGTGGCCGCGTAGCGGACGGTGAGGGGGTACCTGGCGATTCCATATCAAAATGAAACACTCCAGGCGATCTCCACCCTTGAGGGGGAGATGCCCGGCAGGCCAGAGGGGGCACTGTACCGCCAGCCTATTTAAAAGGCTAGGTGCCTACTCCTCCTCCACCACGCGCAGGCGCAATTGCCCGGTCTTGCTGTCGGCGCCTCTGGTCTCGTTGCGTGGGGAATGCGGGGGCAGGGCGCTTTCGGCCGGCTCGCCGAATTCCAGCGCTTCGATCTTCTCGCCGCGCTTGGTCACCTTGCCCGAGGAGACCAGGATATCGTCGATATCCTTGTTGGCCTGCATGAAATGGGTCTGCAATTTGCGCACCCGCTCGTCGAGCCGGGAGACGTCCTCCATCAGCCGGATCACCTCGCCCTGAATCAGATGCGCCTGCTCGCGCATCCGCGCATCCTTCAAGACGGCCTGGATCACCTGGATCGACAGCATCAGGAGCGAGGGCGAGACGATGACGATGCGCGCGCGGTGCGCCTTCTGCACCAGCCCCTCGAAATTCTCGTGGATCTCGGCGAAGACCGATTCCGAGGGCACGAACAGGAAGGCGGTGTCCTGCGTCTCGCCGGAGATCAGATATTTCGCCGAGATATCGCGGATATGCACCTCGACATCCCGGCGGAACTGGGCGATGGCCGTCTTTTTCGCCTCCGCCGCCTCCGCGTCGCGGATCGCGCTCCAGGCCTCCAGCGGGAATTTGGCGTCGATGACGAGCGAGGGCATGCCGTTCGGCATCCGCACCAGGCAGTCCGGCCGGTTGCCGTTGGAAAGCGTCGCCTGGAATTCATAGGCGCCCTGCGGCAGGCCGTCGGCGATGATCGCCTCCATGCGCGACTGACCGAAGGCGCCGCGCGTCTGCTTGTTGGCGAGGATCGCCTGCAATTGCACCACCTGGCCGGCCAGCGCCTGGATGTTGTTCTGCGCCGTGTCGATCACCGCCAGCCGCTCCTGCAATTTCGCGAGGTTCTCATGCGTGGACTTGCTCTGCTCGCTCATTGTCTGGCCGATGCGGCTCGTCATGCCGTCGAGCCGCTCGCGGATCGACTGGTTGAGCTCGGCCTGCCGGGCGCCGAATACCTCGGCCATGGTCTGCATCCGGCCCTGCATCTCGGCCTGGGCCTTGAGAATGTCAGCCATGCGCATTTCCGCGTCGCGGGCGCGCTCCGCCGCCTGTACCTCGGCGATGGCGCGGGAGCGGGCGGCGCGCCAGGCCGCGACGAGGAAGAGAAGCGCGAAAAGCACGACAATGGCCGCGCCGAAAAGCAATGCGCCGCCGACGGAAACGGTGTGCACGCCGAGCTGCAGGAGCGGCGCTGCGAGAAGAGTGCTGGTGTCCATGATGGCAGCCTATCCGATTCGCGCCGGCAATGTGAGATCAAAACGGGAACATTTTTTGTGGGAGCGATTTCGGTCCATTGACGCTTGGCCGCCGAGCGATTAGGTGAGAGCCATGTCTATCAAGCCGCTTGTCATCCTTCCCGATCCCCTCCTGCGCCAGCTGTCGAAGCCGGTGGAGCGCGTCGACGATCAGTTGCGTGCCTTTGCCGACGACATGCTGGAGACGATGTATGACGCGCCGGGCATCGGCCTTGCCGCCATCCAGGTGGGCGAGCCCCTGCGCATGCTGGTCATCGACCTCTCCAAGGAGGGCGAGGAGAAGGCGCCGCATGTCTTCATCAATCCCGAGATCGTCTCCTCCTCCGAGGAGCGCAGCACCTATGAGGAAGGCTGCCTGTCGATCCCCGATTATTATGCGGAGGTCGAGCGGCCGGCGAGCGTGCGCGTCACCTATCTCGACCGCGAAGGCAAGCCCCAGGAGATCGCCGCCGAGGGGCTGATGGCCACCTGCCTGCAGCATGAGATCGATCATCTCAACGGCGTGCTCTTCATCGACCATATTTCGAAGCTGAAGCGCGACATGGTGGTGAAGCGGTTCAAGAAGCTCGCCAAGGATCGCCCGCCGAGCCGGCTCGCGGTCTAGGGGACGCGCACCATGTCGCTCCGCGTCATCTTCATGGGCACGCCGGAATTCTCCGTGCCGGTGCTGACCGCGCTCATCGGCCAGGGCCATGAGATCGCGGCCGTCTATTCGCAACCGCCGCGCCCGGCCGGGCGCCGCGGGCTGGAACTGACCAAATCGCCGGTGCATCAGAAGGCGGAAGAGTTCGGCATCGAGGTGCGCACGCCGAAGAGCCTGAAAAGCGCCGGGGAGCAGGAGGCGTTCCGCGCGCTTCAGGCCGATGTCGCGGTTGTCGTCGCCTACGGGCTCCTGCTGCCACGCGCCATCCTCGAAGGCACGCGGCTCGGCTGCTATAATGGCCATGCTTCCCTGCTTCCGCGCTGGCGCGGCGCCGCGCCTATCCAGCGTGCGATCATGGCGGGCGATCGCGAGACCGGCATGATGGTCATGAAGATGGACGAAGGGCTCGATACCGGTCCGGTCGCCATGGCGGAGAAGGTGGCGATCACGCCTGACATGACGGCGGGCGAGCTGCACGACCGGCTGAGCATGGCAGGCGCCGACCTGATGGTGCGCGCCATGGCCGCGCTCGAGCGCGACAGCCTGACGCTGACGCCGCAGGCGCAAGAAGGCGTCACCTACGCCGCCAAGATCGACAAGGCGGAAACCCGCATCGACTGGACCGGCGATGCGCGCGACATCCACAACCGCATCCGCGGCCTCTCGCCTTTTCCCGGGGCGTGGTGCGAGATGGAGATCGGGGTCCCCGACAGCGACCGAAGGGAGCTTAAGGGCGGGGCAGAAAACCATGTCCCCGCCAGCGACCAAAGGGAGCTTAAGGGCGGGGCAGGCAAACCGGAGCGGGTCAAGCTGCTGAAATCGACGCTGGCGGAAGGGCAGGGAACGCCCGGCACGATCCTCGGTGGAGACGGCCTGACCGTCGCCTGCGGCGAAGGCGCGGTGAAGTTGACATTGCTGCAAAAGGCCGGCGGCAAGCCGCTTCCCGCTGCTGAGTTTCTGCGCGGAGCGCCGGTGACGCGGGTGTTCTGATGCGCGCGGCTTTACGACCTGTCACCCCCCTCTGCCCTGCCGGGCATCTCCCCCACAAGGGGGGAGATTGGCTGATACAACCCACAACATTCATCCTGCAACGTTCGCGATTGATGCCGCACATCGATGAAGGCGTAATCTCCCCCCTTGAGGGGGAGATGGCCGGCAGGCCAGAGGGGGGTGCTGGCGCAATGCTCCCCCTGGGATGGCACTAACATGCCCCGCTACAAGCTCACCATCGAATATGACGGCACACCCTATGCCGGCTGGCAGCGTCAGGAGAACGGCCATACGGTGCAGGCCGCGATCGAGCAGGCGATCCGCAAATTCTGCGGCGAGAACGTCACGCTCGGTGCGGCGGGGCGGACGGACGCCGGTGTGCACGCGCTGGCGCAGGTTGCCCATGTCGATCTGACGAAGGACTGGGGCGCGGCCAAGGTGCGCGATGCGGTGAACGCCCATCTGGTGATGGCTGACGAACGCGTGGTGATCCTCAATGTCGAGCGCGTGCAGGACGGTTTCGATGCGCGGTTCTCCGCGACGGCCAGACACTACCTCTACCGCATCGTCAACCGCCGTCCGCCCATCGCCGTCGAGGCGAACCGTGCCTGGTGGGTGTCGAAGCCGCTTGATGTGGAGGCGATGCATGCGGCCGCGCAACGGCTGCTGGGCCAGCATGATTTCACCACCTTCCGCGCCTCGCAATGCCAGGCGAAGAGCCCGGTCAAGACGCTGGACCGGCTGGATGTCACGCGTAACGGCGAGCTCGTCGAGATCCGCGCCTCGGCCCGCTCCTTCCTGCACAATCAGGTGCGCTCGCTCGCCGGCAGCCTGATGGAGGTCGGCGTCGGCCGCTGGACGGGGGATGACCTCGTCGCCGCGCTCGAAGCGCGTGACCGCGCGGCCTGCGGCCAGGTCGCGCCGCCTTACGGGCTGTACCTGATCGGGGTCGATTACGAGCTGTTTTGACGCCCCTTCGTCAACCTGGGGACAAGCCCGAGGATGACGGTGTGGTACTCACCGCCTCAGCAGCGTGCTGTCGGCCGGGCCGGGATAATCGATGCCGAGCAGGTGCTGCAGCATCAGCGTGATGAAGACCGATCCGATGAAAAGCACGACATAGAAAGGCAGCGTGAAGGTGTGCGGCCTTTGCAGCGCCACCTGTGTCAGCCGGTAGGAAAAGACGATCGACAGGCCGAACAGGATGATGGAGATCAGCGCCATGACATCCTGCGGCGCCGGGAAGAACAGCCTTACCAGCGTTGCGGGGACGAACAGCCAGGCGATCAGCGCCGTGCCCCAGTTGGAGGCGATCACATAGGGCGCGAAGCGCCGCGAAATGCCGATCCGCCGGGCGAGCAGGCCGAGCGCCACGATCGGCAGCACCCATGAGATCATATCGACCATGGCGGTGCGGATGACGATGCTGAGCCGCAGCGCCGCCTCGTCGTCGCCCCGGGCGAGATCGGCCGCATAGGCGACCCACCCGGCAAAGAGCGGCGGGATCGCCACCACCATCGCATAGAAGGACTGCCAGAACCCTTCCGCCGATATGTCGAGAAGGACGAGGCCGTCGGGCCGGCCGCGCATCATGCGCCAGCTTCCGTAGAGATAGCGATGGATGTCGTCCAGCGTCGGCATGGAAGCGTTACCCAAAAAAATCCGCCAGGAAACGTTGATAGATTCTGGTCAGCATTTCCAGATCGGACAATGCGGCACGTTCGTCGACCATATGCATGGTCTGCCCCACCAGGCCGAACTCCACCACCGGGCAATAATCCTTGATGAAGCGGGCATCCGACGTGCCGCCGGAGGTGGAGAGCTGCGGTTTCCTGCCCGTGACGGCCTCGATCGAGGCGCTGAGCGTGCCGATCAGCTTCTCGTCGCGGGTGAGAAAGACCGGGCTCGGCCGGTCGCGCCAGATAAGTTCGTAATTGATCGGCGTCTCGCGCCCCGGTCGCAGCCTGGTTGTAGCCGCCGCGCGATCGAGACGATTATGGATCTCCGCCATGATCGTCTCCTCCGTCCAGCTATCATTGAAACGGATGTTGAAGGCCGCCGTCGCCTTCGCCGGGATGACGTTGGTTGCCGGATTGCCGACATCAATGGTGGTCACCTCGAGATTGCTCGGCTGGAAATCTTTCGTACCCCCGTCGAGAGCCGGATCGAGCAGCGCCTCGATCAGGGTGACGAGGCCGCGCACCGGGTTTTCGGCAAGATGCGGATAGGCGGCGTGCCCCTGCACGCCATGCACGACGACGGTGCCGGAAACCGAGCCGCGCCGGCCGATCTTGATCATGTCGCCGAGCCGCTCCGGATTGGTCGGCTCGCCGACGATCGCGGCATCCCAGCTTTCGCCCCTGGCCTTCGCCCATTCGAGCAGCTTCACTGTTCCGTTGATCGCCGGTCCCTCCTCGTCGCCGGTGATCAGGAAGGAGATGCTGCCCTTCAGCGGACCGTTTTCATTCACATGGCGGGCAACCGCCGCGGCAAAACAGGCGATACCGCCCTTCATGTCGACGGCGCCGCGCCCGTAGATTTCGCCATTATCGATCGCGGCCGAGAAAGGCGGATGCTTCCAGGCGCTCTCGTCGCCCGGCGGCACGACATCGGTATGACCGGCGAACATCAGATGCGGCCCGTTGCCAGAAGACCGCGCATAGAGGTTCTCGATATCGGGCGTGCCGCTTTCCGTGAAGACCGGTTGTTCGATAGAAAAGCCGAGCGGTTTCAGCATCTTGCCGAGCGCGGTCAGCGCTCCGCCTTCGGCCGGCGTCACCGAGGGGCAGCGGATGAGGAGGGCAAGGTTTTCGACGGGATCGATGGGCAATGTCATGGCTTGATCGTCATTACAGGAGTCGCAGGAAGGCTGCACCAGCTATTTTCATCGGGCCGCCGAAAGGCGGTCATTACGGCTTAGTTCGTATCACCGAGATATGAACCGACCTATAAATTTAACTTGACCGCACCGTGACCGGCATCGTTAGTTAACGGGATATTGCCGAAGAAGCCCGGCAAACGGGCCACTTTTGTAACGGTAAAAGGGGAACGAACGATGCGCAAATTTGCGGTCGTGGCGTCTGTGGCGGCTGTGCTCGCCGCATCAGTGGGTGTTGCCGAAGCGGCGCAGCGGCTTGCCGCCGGCGGTCTGACCAGCATTCCTTATGGCCACTTGGAATTCTGCCAGCGCAATCGCGGCCAGTGCGGCGCGCACCGGGTTTTGCCGCCCGCCGCGCTGACCGAGGCCAATTGGCGCAAGATCGAGCGGGTCAACCGTTCGGTCAATGCCGCCATCACGCCGAAATCGGATATCGAGGTCTACGGAAAGCGCGATTACTGGACGATACCGGCCAATGGCATGGGCGATTGCGAGGATTATGTGCTTTTGAAGCGGGCGAAGCTGCTCGCCTCCGGCTTCAGCGCCTCGCAATTGCTGATCACCATGGTGCGCAACGGTGGCGAGGCCCATATCGTCCTCACGGTCAGGACGAGCAAGGGCGATTTCGTCCTCGACAATCTGCGTAATGATGTCCTGCCGGTAGAGCGGACGGGCTATCACTACGTGAAGATGCAGGCGCCGAACCATTCCGGCCGCTGGGTCGCCATATCGGGCCGCGCCGCCGAGATTGCGTTGAAGTGATCACATAAAGCGGGCTTCGTGTTGTGAATGCTTCGCCGCGTCAAAGGCGTCGGTTCGGAAGCTTCTGTTTTGATGGGAACGCTGGAGTGTTTTTTCCTTTGATGGAATCGCCGGGTACCCCCTCACCGTCCGCTTCGCGGCCACCTCTCCCCCACTGCGTAGGGGAGAGGAGCGCCAAGGCCGGACAGCTTGGTGCTCCTCGCCCCCGCTTTGCGGGGGAGAGGTGGCCGCGAAGCGGACGGTGAGGGGGGACTTGGCGCAGCGCGCAATCGGATGAGGGGCGCGCGGCCCCGCCGGCGTTCCAAAAAAAGCCACGAAAAAACCGGGAAAAGCCCAAACTTCGGATAATTGTCACATAAGATATAAATCATACAATTAAACGGCAGCCTCCACCGTGAATTGGATCACAAAAGGGGGCTGCATTGTCACTCGTTAAAAAATTTCGCGTATCGACCGCACTTTGCCTGCTGTTCAGCGCCTGTCCGGCAATTGCCATGGCGCAGGAAGCTTACCTCAACAAGGATGTTCCGGCCTATGTGGATACCGGAGCGACCAACCAGCGGGGGGATGCGCGTTATGCCACCAAGGAAACCAATGCCGCCGTCAGGCTGCTCAGCGGCTTCCTCGACATCTGGGAGCCGCGCACGCCTTTCGTCGACGCAGGCACTTCGGCGCCCGCGAATGGTGACTTTCCAGCAGTTCCGACGACGGACTGGGATGGCATTCCGGGAAGCGCCACGGATGGCAGGATCCTCAACCAGGCCGTACACGATTACAACATCCAGTATGTGATCGACGCCACGCGCAATCGCACCGCCCAGCAGGCGGTCGAGGCCTATCTCGACGATCGGCGCGGCAAGGCGATCAGCATGCTCGATGGTTTCGGTCCGCTTCAGGATGCCTGGGTCAAGGGCACCAAGCAATTCACCACCATCCTTGACGTTCCTGCCGATGCAACGACCGTCAAATATGATGATGGAGGCAACAACAGGGGCATCGGCAGCGACGGCAATCCCGACCTCGGCCTCGCCGTCGATCTTCTCGGTCTCGTCGGCACGGATGCCTCCACCGAGCCGTCAAAACGTTATTTCAAATATGCCCGTCCGTGGCGCTGGTCGAGCGAGGTTCAGGTCGTGCCGACGCTGGAGCCGGCAAAGAGCAGTACGCCGGTCACCGATGGCGGCTTCCCGAGCGGCCATACCGCCGAAGCCTGGCGCAATGCGCTGACGATGGCCTATCTCGTGCCGCAGCGGTTTCAGGAACTCGTCACCCGTGCCGTGGTGATGGGCGATAGCCGCATCCTCGCCGGCATGCACTCGCCGCTCGATGTGATCGGCGGTCGCATGCTGGGCACCGCGGCTGTGGTCTACAATCTCAATCAGGCGAGCGCACAGGACCTCAAGGCCCAGGCCTATGAGCAGACCCAGGCCTGGCTGAAAAAGGAAACGAATTCGACGACGGCGGCCGATCTCTATGTCGCAGCCCATGCGGCCGATCTGTCGGTGGACCGTTTCGCGAGCCGCGAGGCCAATGCAGCTTATGTTGCCGGGCGCATGACCTATGGCTTCGCGCCCATTGGCGCGACGGATAAGCCGGCTTATGTGCCGAAGGGCGCGGAAGTCCTGCTGGAAACCCGCATGCCCTATCTGACCGCCGATCAGCGCCGCGCGGTGCTGGCCACCACTACCCTGCCGTCGGGCTTGCCGGTCATGGACGATCCGGAAGGCTATGGCCGGCTCAACCTCTTTGCGGCGGCCGATGGCTATGGCGCATTCTGGCAGGATGTCACGGTCAATATGGACAAGAGCCTCGACGGCTTTAACGCCTTCGACGCCTGGCGCAACGATATCGGCGGAACCGGCAAGCTGACCAAGGAGGGCACCGGCACGCTGATGCTGACCGGGCTGAACACCTATTCCGGCGGCACGGTGGTGAATGGCGGCATGCTGGTCGGCACCAACGGCAGCGCTTTCGGCACCGGCGCAATCGAGATCGGTGAGACCGGTCAGCTGGTGCTGAACACGTTTGTCGAGAGCAGCCTTGCCAACAGCATTTCCGGCACCGGCCTGTTCGAAAAGCGCGGCGATGGCGTGGTTCGCTTCACCGGCGACGGCTCGGCATTTGCCGGCACCACCAATGTTGCCGCCGGCACGCTCCGGGTCGATGGCCGTCTTGGCGGCGTCATCAACGTCACGGGCGGCACGCTCGGCGGCTACGGCACCGTCGGCACGACGACAATCGCCGCGGGCGGCACGCTGGCGCCCGGCGGGAGCATCGGCACGCTGACGGTCGATGGCGGGCTTACCCTGGAGAAAGGCTCGGTCTATCAGGTCGAGGTCAATCCCGAAGGCACCGAAAGCGATCTGGTCCAGGTCACCGGCACGGCCGATCTCAAGGGCGGCTCGGTTGCGCATATCGGCGCCAACGGCAATTATCGTCTCGCCTCGACCTACACCATCCTGTCGGCGGGCACGCTCAACGGCGCGTTCGAAGGCGTGACCTCCAATTTCGCCTTCCTGACGCCGGAACTCCGTTACGACTACGGCCAGGGCACGGTCGATCTCCAGCTCAGCCGTAACGACCGCAGCTTTGCCTCCGCCGCCCGCACGCGCAACCAGACCGCCACGGCGAACGGCATCGAAAGCATCGGGTTTGACGGGGAAAACCCGGTCTATAGCGCCGTCGCCCAATTGCCCGACGATGGCGATCTCATCCGCGACAGTTACGACCAGCTCTCGGGCGAAATCCATGCCTCGGCCAAATCGGCATTGATCGAGGATAGCCGCTTCGTCCGCGATGCCGCGGCGAACCGCCTCCGCGCTGCCTTCGATGGCGTAGGCGCGGCGGCGATGCCGGTGCTCGCCTATGGGCCGGACGGGGTCAAGCCCATCGCGGGCGATCAGACGCCGGGCCTTGCTGCGTGGGGCCATGCCTTCGGCTCCTGGGGCAGTTTCGACGGTAACGGCAATGCCGCCGGCCTCGACACCTCCTCGGGCGGTTTCCTGATGGGCGTCGATACGGTGGTCGCCGACACCTGGCGGCTCGGTGTCATGGCGGGCTACGGCCGGTTGTCGTTCGATGCCGATGGCCCTGCGGGGTCCGGCTCCAGCGACAATTATCATCTGGGCCTTTATGGCGGCACGCAATGGGGCCAGCTCGGCTTCCGTTCCGGCCTTGCCTATAGCTGGCACAATATCGAGACCAGCCGTTCCCTCGCCATTCCCGGCCTGTCCGACAGCCTGAAGAGCGAGTATGACGCCGGCACGTTCCAGGCGTTCGGCGAACTCGGCTACCGTATCGATGCGTCGGGGGCATCGTTCGAGCCCTTCGCCAATCTTGCCCATGTGAGCCTGCATACGGACGGATTTGACGAGGACGGCGGCGCGGCGGCCCTGTCGGGCGACAGCGGCACGACCGATGCCACCTTCACCACGCTGGGCCTGCGCGCGTCGACCGGTTTCACGCTTGGCGGGATGCGGGCCACGGCGCGCGGCATGGCCGGCTGGCGGCATGGGTTCGGTGATACGACGCCGCTCGCCACCCAGGCCTTCGCCGGATCCGATGCCTTCACGGTTGCGGGCGCACCGATCGCCGAGGATGCGGCGATCATCGAGGCCGGCTTCGACATCGACCTGACCGATGCCGCCACGCTGGGCGTCTCCTATGAGGGGCAGTTCGGCGGTGAGGTCAAGCAGAACGGCTTCAACGCCAGGCTCCAGGTAAAGTTCTAAAGGCTTTATCCCAAATCGGCCATTCCCGGGGTTCTCCGGGAATGGCTGTCATGCGCCTGTCATGAAGCTGCGGCATGTAGCGCCGCGTCTGGCGCCCACGTAAAGCATCGTTTTCGATTATTGAACGCTCCATTAGAACACACTGTTCAGGACATCGGAACAATGGTAGCCGGGTAACGATCCCGTGAGGGCGCGAGAAAATCGCAAAGCACTGATTTTTAATAATAATTTTTTCGAATAGTAACCCTGTCGCGGAATTTCAAGAGCAAAATTCCGTGAGCGATTGAACAATTTCGTTATTGGCATTCCCCGCCATTGTCTCCCATCTCAGCCGCATCGGAACGGCGATTCCTCCCAAACAACAGCCGTCCGAGAAGAGTTCAAGGAGATAGAACATGAAGAAGATCGCTCTCGCCGTTGCCGCCCTTTCGCTGAGCGCCGGCGCTGCTTTTGCCGAAAACCCGAGCGTCAGCACGCCTGCCGATCTCTATGCGAATGACAGGACGCCTGCCGTCTCGCAGAAGATCGACTATGCCGCTCCGGCTTCGATCGGCAAATCCGTGGTCGATCAGACCAACCCGGCCGCAAATCGCTTCGGCGATGCGTCCCCTGCCAACCAGCAGTAATCGATAAGTGCTATCTCCCCGGCGGATGGCGGGCAACGCTTGAAAGCGACCCGCCATCCAATGGGGTGGTATGAAAGGAAGAGTAAAATGAACAAGATCGTTCTTGCTGCCGCCGCCCTCGCTCTGAGCGCCGGCGCCGCTTTTGCTGAAAACCCGAATTTCGGCATCCCCGCCGATCTCTACGCCAACGACCATACACCGTCCGCGCATAGCCGCGTCGACTATACGCCGACCGCGACCATCCAGCAGCGCAAGGCGCCCGAAACCACTGTTAACGCCACCAACCCGGCAGCGCACCGCTTCGGCGATGCCTCTCCGGCAGTCGGCGAATAAGCACTGAGGCGGCAGGCAGTCCGTTCTCCAGTCCGGCTGCCCCTGACCGCCTTGGGACTGGTACCGAAAAGCGGCGAAGCACGGCTTCGCCGCTTTCTTGTTGTCGGAAGTCTGGAGAGCGGTTCATTTCAAGATGGAAACATTAGTGTTCCATCTGTCGAAGTGCCTTTGAGCACGCTGCCGCGACTGCGAAGCGGTTTACCGTTTGAACGTTCCGGAATGGATCCTCGGGTCGAGCCCGAGGATGACGATTGCATGGATGTTTTCCCTCAATCGTCAACATTGGGCAGGGCGCAAACCTCTCCAGCCGGTCATCCTCGGGTCACGTTTCGAGGATAACGATTGCAGGGATATTTTCAGTCAACGTGCCGTTGGGACCGGGCGCAAACCTCTCCAGTCCGTCATCCTCGGGCTTGACCCGAGGATCCATTCCAGAACACCGCCGCCCCACCAGCTGTCGGACATTGCACCGAAACAGGAACAGTCCGGGATCAATCCCGCAGCAATTCGTTGATCGAGGTCTTGGAGCGCGTCTTTTCATCGACGCGCTTGACGATCACCGCGCAATAGAGGCTCGGGCCGGGTTCGCCATTGGGCAGGGGCTTCCCCGGCATGGTGCCCGCCACGACGACGGAATAGGGCGGTACCTCGCCGTAGAAGACTTCGCCCGTCGCGCGGTCGACGATCTTGGTCGATTTGCCGATGAAGACGCCCATGCCGAGCACGGAGCCCTCGCGCACGATGCAGCCCTCGACCACCTCCGAGCGCGCGCCGATGAAGCAATTGTCCTCGATGATGGTCGGGCCGGCCTGCATCGGCTCCAGCACGCCGCCGATGCCGACGCCGCCGGAGAGATGGACATTCTTGCCGATCTGCGCGCAGGAGCCGACCGTCGCCCAGGTGTCGACCATCGTGCCCTCGTCGACATAGGCGCCGAGATTGACGAAGGAAGGCATCAGGATGGCGTTGGGGGCGATATAGGCGGAGCGGCGCACCACGCAACTGGGCACGGCGCGGAAGCCGGCCTTCTCGAATTCATTGGCGCTCCAGCCGTCGAATTTCGAGGGCACCTTGTCCCACCAGACGGACTGGCCCGGACCGCCCTTGATGATCTCCATCGGGTTGAGGCGGAAGGAGAGGAGCACGGCCTTCTTCAGCCACTGGTGGACATGCCAGTTGCCGTCCGCGCCTTTTTCTGCGACACGGGCTTCGCCGCGGTCGAGCGCGGTCAGTGCCTGGTCGACGGCGTCGCGCACTTCGCCGCGGGTATGCACATTGATACCGTCGCGTTCGTCGAAGGCCTTGTCGATGATCTTCTCGAGGCTGGCAAGGTCTGGCTTGGACATCGGGAAATGGCTCCTAACGGGCTGTTGACGATCCGCCGGCTAGTATTTCGGCACCGGCATCGCGGCTTTGCGGAAGATGGCCTAAGGCTGATAAGCGAAGGCGGCAGAAGGGTCAATCGCAGGAGCGATCCCGTTTATCCCGAAAGCGGCGTGGCCGTCCGGCAGGCCGGCCGACGGAATGGCAATGGAGTAGAAAAAGCATGGATCCGATGGAAAAGAACGGCTGGACGCCATTCCCCCATTCAGGCGACGACGTCAGGCATGCCGAGACGGTGCCCGACACGCCGCAGACCCGCGCCCCCGCCTACAGGCTTGCCTTCACCGACCAGGATTTCCTCACCCGCCGCGAGCTGCGCCCGGTGCGGCTGCAGCTGGAGCTTCTGAAGCCGGAGATGATCTTCGAGGACCGTGGCATCAAATCGACCGTCGTCCTCTTCGGTGGCGCCCGCATCCCGGAGCCGGGCGGCGAGGCATGGGCGGCCAAGAACGAGACGCAGAAGAAGAACCTCGAGGCGAATTCCCGCTATTATGAGGAGGCGCGCAAATTCGCGCGCCTGTGCTCGCAATATTCGGCCACGACCTATTATCGCGAGTTCGTCATCGTCACCGGTGGCGGCCCCGGCGTCATGGAGGCGGGCAACCGCGGCGCCACCGATGTCGGCGCCCCGACCATCGGGCTCAATATCGTGCTGCCGCACGAGCAGGCGCCCAACCCTTATGTGACGCCCGACCTCTGCTTCAGCTTCCACTATTTCGCCATCCGCAAGATGCATTTCCTGATGCGCGCCAAGGCGTTCGCGGTCTTCCCCGGCGGCTTCGGCACCATGGACGAACTTTTCGAGACGATGACGCTGATCCAGACCGGCCGCATGGAGCGCGTGCCGCTCCTGATGTTCGGCAAGGATTTCTGGATGAAGGCGATCAATATCGAATATCTGGCCGAGCAGGGCACGATCTCGCCCGCCGACGTGGAACTCCTCACCTTCGTCGATACGGCCGAGGAGGCGTGGGACAAGATCAAGGCGTTTTACAAACTCTGATCGCGCCCGCTTCCGTCTCGCTCTTCGAGCGGGCGCGGCGGGTGCACCCAGGTCACCAGCACGACGGAAATGATCATCAGCAGATACCAGGAGCCGAGTTTCGACAGCGAGACCGGCGACCACTGCGCCGCCTGGCCGGGATAGAGCCAGGCACGCGACCAGGTGCCGATATTCTCGGCAAACCAGATGAACAGCGCCACCAGCAGAAAGGCCAGGAGCAGCGGCATGCGGTGGCGGAAGCGGAAGACGCGATAATGCATCACCGTCGGCCAGTAGAGGAGGGCGGTGAAGGCGAAGAGCGCCAGCCGCACATCCGGCAGGTAATGATGGGCGAAGAAATTGATGTAGATCGCCACCGCCAGCAGCGCGGTCGCCCGGAAGGGCGGATAGCGGTTGAGGTGGATGTCGAAGATGCGGTTGATGCGCGCCATGTAGGAGCCGACCGCCGCATACATGAAGCCGGAGAAGAACGGCACGCCGCCGATCCGCAGCAGATTGTGCTCAGGATATATCCATGAGCCGGCATGGGTCTTGAAGATTTCCATCACTGTGCCGACGACATGGAAGATCAGGATGACCTTGGCCTCCGCAACGGTTTCGAGCTTGAAGACCAGCATGCCGAGCTGAATGACCAGCGCCGCGATAAAAAGGAAATCATAGCGCGCCAGCGGCACGGCATCGCTCCAGAGGAATTTCGTCGCGATGATAAGGCCGAGCATCGCCCCGCCGAAAAGGCACGCCCAGGCCTGCTTGAGCCCGAACACCAGGAATTCGACCAGCGCGCCCGAAAGCCCGTGGCGCGGCATCCGGTCGAGAACCGCATGCGCCGCCGCATCGATATGCGCCTCGACCGATGTGAAGCGCTTCTGGGCTCCCAACTATGCCGCCTTTTCCGGCAGGATGCCTTCCAGGAACTGCGCCAGATTGTCGGTCACATAGTCCACCTGGTCGGTATATTCCGGATCGCTTTCCCATATTTCGGAGAAGGTTGGCTCGAAATTCCGCGGCACGATCAGCACCGTCCTCATGCCGAGCGCCTTGGGCACGACGAGGTTGCGCGCCAGGTCTTCGAACATCACCGCATGCCGGCTGTCGACCCGGTGCAGGCCGTTGAACTTATCGTATGTTTCCCGCGCCGGCTTCGGTGTCAGATCCGCTGCCACGATATCGAAAATATCGTCGAAATGATCGAGGATGCCCAATTGCCGCGCCGAGCGTTCGGCATGTGAGCGGGTACCGTTGGTGAAGATGAACTTGCGCCCCGGCAGCCGCTTTATCGCCTCGCCGAGCGCCGGATCGGGCGCAAGCCAGGAATAGTCGATGTCGTGCACCTTCTCCAGAAAGTCGTCCGTATCGATCTGGTAGCGCTCCATAAGCCCTTTCAGCGTGGTGCCGTATTCCTTGTAGAACTGCTTCTGCACCTTGCGCGCTTCCTCGCGCGGCAATTGCAGGAGCTGCGCCACATAGCTCGTCATCTTCACGTCGATCTGCGAGAAGAGGTTCGACGCATGGGGATAGAGCGTGTTGTCGAGATCGAAGACCCAGTCGGTGATATCGGCGAATGCGTGGGGCGGAGGCGTATTGATCATGGATAATGTTATGCCATGAATCGTGGCGAAAACCAGCCGCCCCGCGGCTCCTGCTTTCGGTGGAGCTGCACTGCCTCGATCCCGCGGAGCTTACGGAACGATCAGCGTGCCGGCGCCGTGCTCGGTGAAGAGTTCGAGCAGCACCGAATGCGGGGTCTTGCCGTTGAGGATGACCACGCCTTCCACGCCGCGCTTGATGGCGTCGATGCAGGTTTCGACCTTGGGGATCATGCCGCCGGAGATCGTGCCGTCGCGGATCAGCGCCTGCGCATCGGCGACGGAGAGCTCCTTGATCAGGTTCTTGTCCTTGTCGAGCACGCCCGGCACATCGGTCAGGAACAGGAGGCGCGAGGCCTTGACCGCCCCGGCGATCGCCCCGGCGAAAGTGTCGGCATTGATGTTGTAGGTATGGCCGTCGCGGCCGGGCGCCACCGGCGCGATGACCGGGATCATCTCCGAGCGGGCCAGAAGGTCGAGCAGCGTGCGGTCGACCTCGACCGGCTCGCCGACGAAGCCGAGATCCAGCACCTTCTCGATATTGGAATCGGGGTCGACGACGGTCTTCTTGGCCTTTTCGGCGAAGACCATGTTGCCGTCCTTGCCGCAAAGGCCGATCGCCCATTCGCCCTCGGCATTGATGAGCGCCACGATCTCCTTGTTGATCGAGCCGGCAAGGACCATCTCGACCACTTCCACCGTCTTCTCGTCGGTGACGCGCAGGCCCCCCTCGAAGCGCGATTCGATGCCGAGCTTGGCGAGCATGGAGGCGATCTGCGGCCCGCCGCCATGCACGACGATCGGGTTGATGCCTGACTGCTTCAGAAGCGCGATGTCGCGGGCGAAGGCCTTGCCCAGCTCCGGATTGCCCATGGCATGGCCGCCATATTTGACGACGACCGTCTTGTTCTCGTAGCGCTGCATATAGGGCAGGGCGGCGGAAAGAAGCTGAGCCTGGATTTCCGCGTTTTCAGGGGAATGGGCCATGGTGGTCACGGGCTCCGCAGGAAGAGAAGGGTAGGCGTTGCGCGGTCTCTTAGCGCATGTTGCCGCCGGGGGAAACATCTGATTGAAGAGTCGGCCCCGCAATCGCAATATTTCGGATATCCACCGCCGGCATCGGTGAAACCTCGGCGATTGTGGTTGTGCTTCGCCCCGCGCGCGGTATCGTGGTGTCATCGAGGGAGGCAAATTCTGGAAACGACGCCTGAAGACCTGTCCAAGCTGATCTCCCGCGTAGCCATGCGCGACAGGGCGGCTTTCGACGCGCTTTATCGTGCCACCAGCGCGAAACTTTTTGGCGTCTGCCTGCGTGTCTTGAGAGATCGCGGCGAGGCGGAAGATGCGCTCCAGGACATCTATGTGAAGATCTGGAACCGGGCGGACCGTTTCGCGGTCACGGAGTCGAGCCCGATTTCATGGTTGGTGGCGATCGCCCGCAACCATGCGATCGACCTGTTGCGCGCTCGCCGCCCCGTGGACGATCTGGAGGAGGCCGGCGAGATCGCCGAGCCTTCGCCGGGGCCGGAGCGCAACGCCCTGGCGGCGAGCGAGGCGCGCCGGATCGACCGCTGCCTGGAGGAACTCGATCCCGCACGGGCGGATGCGGTGCGCGGTGCCTATATGAATGGAGAGAGTTACGAAGAACTGGCCAAGCGGCACGGCGTACCCCTGAATACCATGCGCACCTGGCTGCGCCGCAGCCTCATCAAGCTGAGAGAATGCCTGCAGAGATGACGACCGATCCCGAAAAACAGGAAAACATGCCGGAGGGCGACGATCTCGTCGCCGCCGAATATGTGCTCGGCGTTCTGGCGCATCAGGAGCGCGTGGTGGCCGGCCGCCGCATCGAGACGGAGAAGGAATTCGCCGTTCATGTGGCCCGCTGGCAGAAGCATTTCGACTGTTTTTCGGATGATTTTCAGCCGGTGGAGCCGCCCGCGGCGTTGAAATCGGGTATCGACCGGCGGCTCTTCGGCGAAGCCCGCCAGATGCAGATACCGTCGCTGTGGTCCAGCCTAGGCTTCTGGCGCGGGCTCGCAGCGGCCTCGCTGCTTCTGGCGGCAATTGCCGCCGGGCGCGAGTTTATCCCCTTTCCGCGCCAGTCGACGGGGCCGATGGTGGCCTCGATGGAGGCCGCCGGCAGCCCCTACAAGACCATGGCCGTCTTCGACCCCGACACCGACATGCTGCGGCTGAAGATGATGGAGGGCGAAATGCCCGCCGACCATTCGATGGAGATATGGCTGATCGCCGACAATGGCGAACCGGTTTCGCTGGGGCTGATGAAGCGCGACGGCCCGACCGAGATGCCGGTGAAACCTGACATGGCCGCCAGGATACGCGACGGCGTCCGTCTCTCCATCACCGCCGAGCCGATGGGCGGCTCTCCAACCGGCAAGGCCACCGGCCCGGTCATGGCGTCAGGTGTGGTGCGGACGATATAGCGGTGAGAAGCCACTTCGTACAATGGCTCTTGTTTTTCTGGATCCCGACGCGGGTGAGGGGCACGTTTCTGCTCCCTTGCCGTGGATCCTCGGTTCAAGCCCGAGGATGACGCCTGGAGGGATGTAGATGATTAAATGGGAGACCGCAGCGTCAAAGTATTGTCGATTCCCTCCCTCTCCATTGTCATCCTCGGGCTTGACCCGAGGATCCACGGCAAGGGAGCATTGAAATATAAATCACCACAACGGGTTCCAGTGAGCGGGTGGACCGCATTCTTGAGAGAATCGTCACCTGATGGCAACACTTCGCGCCCCTCACTCCCGCGTCAGAAGCACGATCGCGGCGCGTAACTCATCAAGCCCCACGCCCTTCTCCGACGAGGTGGCGATGATCCCGGGGAAGGCGGCGGGCCGTTTGGCGATCGCCTTTGCCGTTTCCTCCATCAGCCGCGGCACGCCGGCGGGTTTGATCTTGTCGATCTTGGTCAGCACGATCTGGTAGGAGACCGCTGCTTTGTCGAGAAGGTCCAGGACTTCCGCATCGTTCTTCTTGATGCCGTGGCGGGCATCGATCAGCACATAGACGCGCTTCAGCGTCGAGCGTCCGCGCAGATAATCGAAGACGAGCCTCGTCCAGGCGTCGACCTGTGCCTTCGGCGCCTCGGCAAAGCCGTAGCCCGGCATGTCGACCAGCGCCAGCGGCGGCAGATCGCCCTTCTCGCCGGAATAGCCCTCGGGCACGAAATAATTGAGTTCCTGCGTGCGGCCCGGCGTGTTCGAAGTACGCGCCAGGGCCTTCTGCCCGACGAGCGCATTGATCAGCGATGATTTGCCGACATTGGAACGCCCGGCAAAGGCGATCTCCGTCGGTCCTTCCGGCGGCAGGAATTTCATCGCCGGCACGCCACGGATGAAGATCCAGCCCTTGGCAAAGAGCATCCGCCCCGCCTCGATCAGTTCCGCCTGTTTCCTGTCCGCTTCGCTCACGTCGCCTACTTTCATCCCCTCCCACCGCTTGACCCGAGAATCCACGGCAGTATCGATAATTATCATCCGCTACGGGATTGGATATCAGCAAGCCGGATATCGAACCCCACTTGCTGGAATGCGTCGAAGTGGCGGAACAGTTCGTGCTCCCCGGCCATGGATCCCCGGGTCAAGCCCGAGGATGACAGTGGGAGGGGATTATTTCGCCGGTTTTGGTTTCGATTTGAAGAGGTTCTTCAAATTGTCCCAAAGCTCGATCTTGGCGCCCTGCCGCTTCATGATCACGGCCTGCTGGATGATCGAGAGGGTGTTGTTCCACGCCCAGTAGATGACGAGGCCCGCCGGGAATGCCGCCAGCATGAAGGTGAAGATAACAGGCATCCAGGTGAAGATCGCAGCCTGCGTCGGGTCCGGCGGCGTCGGGTTCATGCGCATCTGCAGGAACATGGTGATGCCCATGACGATCGGCCACACGCCGATCATCAGGAACGGCGGTACCGCATAGGGCAGCAGCCCGAACAGGTTGAAGATCGACGTCGGGTCCGGTGCCGCGAGATCGTGGATCCAGCCGAAGAACGGCGCATGGCGCATTTCGATGGTGACATAGAGCACCTTGTAGAGCGCGAAGAACACCGGGATCTGCACCAGCACCGGCCAGCAGCCGGCGAGCGGGTTGATCTTCTCGGTCTTGTAGAGCTCCATCATCGCCTGCTGCTGCTTGACCTTGTCGTCCGCATATTTCTCGCGGATCTCCATCATCTTCGGCTGCACCAGCTTCATGCGCGCCATCGAGGCATAGGACTTGTTGGCGAGCGGGAAGAACAGCGCCTTGAGCAGCACGGTGACAACCAGAATGGCGACGCCGAAATTGCCGGAGAACTTGTAGATCCAGTCGATGAGGTAGAACATCGGCTTGGTGATGAAGTAGAACCAGCCCCAGTCGATCAGCAGTTCGAACTGCTTGATGCCGAGATTTTTTTCATAGGCGTTGATCTGGCTGACGACCTTGGCGCCAGCGAAGACGCGGTTCGTCAACGACTGCGACTGGCCGGCCGCAATGGTCATCGGCGCGCCCAGGAAATCGGCCTGGTAGCGCGGACGGTCATTGGTGAAATGCGAGAAACGGCCGGTGAACTTCTCGTCCTGCGGCGGAATGAGCGTTGCGGCCCAATATTTGTCGGTGATGCCGAGCCAGCCGCCGCTGACGTCCTTGAACGAGAGATCCTTGTCGTCCTCGATCTTGGAATATTTGATTTCCTGCAAGCCGTCCTGACCCATGACGCCGATCAGGCCCTCATGCAAAACATAGGTCGCGCTGGCATGTTCCGGCCGGTTGAAGCGCGTCACGCGGCCATAGGAGGCAAGCGAGATCGGCGCACCGGTATTGTTGGTGACCGTGTCCTCGACGGAGAACATATAGGCGTCGTCAACGGAGATGACGCGCTTGAAGGTGATATTCTTCTCGTTGGTATAGGTCAGAGTGACAGGAGTGGACGGCGTTAGCGTACTATTGCCTTCCACGCTCCAGACGGTGTTCGGTCCGGGGACCGCGCCGGTCGTATCATTGCCGGTGAAGCCCAACTCCACGAAATAGCCCTGCTTGAGTGCGGAAGGCGCCAGCAGTTCGATATTCGGAGAATTGTCGTCCACCGTCTCGTGATAGTTCTTGAGATAAAGGTCGTCGAGACGCGCGCCGGTCAGGTTGATCGAGCCCCTGAGGCTCGGCGTATCGATCGTGACGCGTCCGGATTGCGCGACTGCGGCCTCGCGGCTGAGTGTGCCGCCCGCCGAGCCGTCCGTCGCCTGGCCGGGAATGCCCTGCTGGCCGGCCGTGCCGGGCGAGGGGATATTGGCCGCATGCCCTTCGCTGCCCGGCGCGGTCGCGGACGAGCCTTGCCCGGCGGGGGCCTGCGCCTGCTTCTGCGCCTGTTCCTGGCGTTGCGCCTCGATCCGAGCCTGCTCCTTTTGCGCTTCGACCTTGGGGTTCATGTAGAACACCTGCCACAGCGTCAGGATCAGAATGGACAGGGCAATGGTGATGAAGAAATTGCGGTTGTTTTCCATTGACGGTCCCAGGTCCGGTCGGGCCGGATCAGCGTTTCTGTTCAGCTTTTTTGGCAACCCGCCTGGCGAGTTCCCTGACAAGTTCGGTGAACGGCGCATCGAGCGCGTCACGGCGTGCAACGATCACATAGTCGGTCCCGTCCGCCATGTCACCTGCGGCGTGGGTGCGCACCGCTTCGTTCAGGCGTCTGCGGATGCGATTGCGGATGACCGCATTGCCGTTCTTCTTGGTGACGGTGATGCCGACGCGTGGCCGGTCGCCGGCCTTGGCCGCGGCCGATTCCGCCGGCTCGCGCTTCTTGACTTCAAGCAGGAAGAACGGCCCGCGCCGTTTTTCTCCGCTCCTTACGGCCAAAAACTCCGCTCTCTTGCGAAGGCGGAGTGGCTTTTGTTCATTCATGGTATCTTTGTCACCGCGCCGGTCGCGCGGAGCGGGTTCAAGCGGAAAGCCGCTTGCGGCCGCGGGCGCGGCGTGCTGCGATGACTTTGCGTCCGCCCGGCGTTGCCATGCGGGAGCGGAAACCATGACGGCGCTTGCGGACAAGCTTGGACGGCTGATAGGTGCGCTTCATTTATTTTAATACCGCGGCGTGCGGCCCTTCTTGATTCTGCTTTTGACAGGAGCTGGCTCGGCCGGCTTTCAGGCAACCGAAATTGCCGTCTGGCCAATGAAGTCCGAACGTGGGGCGGCTTATAGATGCAACCCCGGGAGAAGTCAATTCGGATGCGCCGGAAACCATCGGATGCACTAATTCCGTCTATAAGTAACTGCTCAATTTTGCAAATGAGAGGTTGTGTTTTTCTACCAATGATTGATAAATCAGGCTTTACAACTGTTATTAAGGATGAGTTAATCAACCAATCAAAGGTTGATTCGCAGCCAGTCACTGAGGGGCAGCCTTTGAATGTCCGGGCAATTCCGAAGGAGTTCCATCGCCGGAGGAACGCCCTGGACGACGGATAAGCTTGCAGGGCGCTGGTCCCCGTGTGGTTTCCCCATCCCTCCATGCGGCATGCTTTCCTGCAACGCTTGCCACGGCCTGGCTCGGCGGAGCCAGGCCGTGGGGGCGGCTCTTGCGTCCGCTGTGTTTTCTCGTTCTTGTGTTTCCTCGTTCAGTCAAGCGTCTCAGGCAGTTTCTACCCAGAATGATTTCGGGAGAGATTCGAATGAAGGACGGAACACCCCTTCAATCCATCATGTGGACCCGCCGGCCGGGCAATTACGGCATTGCCTCCGATGCTGTCGCCGGCGTTCGACGCAGGAAATTGTTACGCGGCAAGGAGCTTCCGGCTCTCGTGCTCATCGAGGTGGGGCTTATCGCCCTCACTGTTTTCTGGTGGATGTGACGGCATAGCATGCATGAGGTCGGTAACCCGGCCTTCTCGCGAGGCGGACTTTGCACGACTTTCGTGGATACGCTCTCCCGATCCTGATACGGCCATTGTCATTGCCCGGCGTCCGGCTATTAAGGAGCCGCTCGGTCCGATCGGGCCAAATCAGGAAGAGGAGTTTGCAATGACCATCCGCCGCATCCAACCCGGCCCGCGCATGAGCCAGGCCGTCATCCACGGCAACACTGTCTACCTCGCTGGACAGGTCGGCGCGCCGGGCGAAAGCGTCACCGCGCAGACGAAAGCCATTCTCGCCACCATCGACCAGCTTCTGGCGGAAGTCGGCAGCAGCAAGTCGAAGCTGCTCCAGACGATCATCTGGCTCGACGATATGGCCAATTTCGCCGAGATGAACGCCGTCTGGGACGCCTGGGTCGACCCGGCCAACACGCCCGCCCGCGCCACGGGCGAGGCCAAGCTCGCCGGCCCCGAATACAAGGTCGAGATCATCGTCACCGCCGCCATCGATTGATCCGCGGCGGCTTGCCGGCTCTCATGCCGGTGAAGCTCGTCCTCACTCGTCGCGGATGCGGGCGGAATAGCCGACCGGGCTACCGTCCGCCCGCGATCCGATCGCCGCTTGCCGTTCCACCTCGGCAAGCGGCGCGCCATTGTCGATCAGCCCTTCGTCATAGAGATATCCCGGCAGATAGCCCGATAGCAGAATGCGATAGTCCAGCGGAAAGCCGGGATTGAGCGTGCGCGCCATATCAAACACCACCGTGGTGCAATTGGCGGTGATGGTGTTGTAGAACTTGGCCTTCTCGGCCAGCCTGTTGGCGGTGTCGAGATAGAGCAGGAAAAGCGCCCTGGCCGCCGCCGCGTCTATCCTGATCGATTGCGGTAGACATGCTCCCCGCGGATATTGGTGCGCAGGCGGATGATATCGCTTTCCCTGGCGGCGATCATCGCCAGCTCGAATTCCTTGAAGAAGCCGCCGATCTCGGAAAACGCCTCGTTGCGCGTCTTGCGGATCTCCGCTGAGAAGACGACATGTCGTCCGTCGGCAAAGCCGAAGCTGACGAGCGTATGGGCGATCGCCGGGCCGGCCCAGTAGGACAGGAAGAGATCGACGGTTTCGATCTTGTCGAGATCGTAGGTCTCGGTCTCCCAGCGCGGCGTGAAATCGGTTGTCGTGCGCCAGTCGAAATTCCGCACATTGTGGAGCGTGACCTGGTTGCCGTCGATCGTGGCCGTCACCGTATGCGCCACATCCGGCGCCCAGTCGCGCGTCAGCGATGGCCTGATCGTCGACCACCAGGCAAACAGGGCAAGCATCGCAATGCCGGCGGCAAACCGCGACTGCCGTCGCTTCCGCGTGAATTCCGCGACCAGCATGGCGAGCGAGAATGCACCCCAGATGACAAGCGCGGCCACGCGTCCGCCCCATCCGAGCGGCAGCTGATACCAAAGGGCAAGGCCGCCCCAGACAAAGCACAGGGCGAGCACAAGGAAGAAAAGGGCGCGGCCGGTGAAGCGCAATATCGAGGCGAATAGGGTCGTCATCTTTCTCCGGCGATATGCTCTGTCGAGGGCCGTTGGCCCGGCCCCTCACGAATCCATTATTGGACTCCTACCTCGAAAGGTGCGAATATTTCACTATCAGGAGGATGACGCCAATGACCGCCATGGTTCATACGCATGCCTCGAAAGCGATAATCAATGAGGTCAAGGATTGCCTCAAGGCCATACGTCCTGAGCAGGACGTCGTCTCGACATCGGAGATAAGGATGCGCCTGCGGAAGAAATTCCCGCATTGCGGCCTTTCCGATTCAGGGTTGGCCGAGGTGATCGGCCGCGAAGCGGTCGAGCAGGGCTTCAGCATTCATTTCGATAATTAAGGCTTTATGAAGCGCTGCGTGCCGGGCGCGGGGCCTTTGTTCGCGTCGATCGGCGCCATCTCAAGAAGGATGGGCGCACGATCCTCCATGCAAGCAGCACCGCCACGATCGCGGCATAGATCACCGGTTCTGCCGGCCAGCTCTTCACCGACAGGATGAAATGGATCGCCCCGCCGGCCGCCGCCACATAGATGAGGCGATGGAGCTTCACCCAGTTGCGACCCAGGCGTCTGATCGACCAGGCATTGGAAGTCACCGCAAGCGGGATGAGGATGATCAGGCTCGCCATCCCTATGGTGATGAACGGCCGCTTGATGATGTCGGCGATGACGGTGTTGAGGTCGAGCGCCTGGTCGAGGATCATATAGACGCTGAAATGCATGACGCCGTAATAGAAGGCGAGCAACCCCAGCGCCCGGCGATAGCGCAGGAGATTGACGGAGAAGATCTCGCGCATCGGCGAGACCATCAGCGTCAGGATCAGGAAGCGCAGCGCCCAGAGCCCGAGATGGTGCTCGAATGTCTTGACCGGATCCGCTCCGAGGCCGCCGGTGCTGCCGAGATAGAAATACCACACCGCCGGCAGCAGGCCGACGCCGTAGAGCGCCCATACCAGCGCATCGCCGCGCCGTTTGGCGGACCGGGCAACGTCAGTGACAGCCATCTCAGTAATAAGCCTTCAGATCCATGCCGGAATAGAGTGACGCCACCTGCTCACCATAGCCGTTGAAGGGCAGGGTCTTGCGCCGCCCGGAACCGAAGAAGCCGTCCTCGCCGATCCGGCGTTCCGTCGCCTGGCTCCAGCGCGGGTGGTCAACCTCAGGATTGACGTTGGCATAGAAGCCGTATTCCTGCGCATTCTGCTTGTTCCACGAGGTCGGCGGCTGCTTGTCGACAAGGCTGATGCGCACGATCGACTTGATCCCCTTGAAACCGTATTTCCAGGGCACGACGAGCCGGATCGGCGCGCCGTTCTGGTTGGGCAGCGTCTCGCCATAGAGCCCGACCGCCAGGATCGTCAGCGGATGCATCGCCTCGTCGAGGCGCAGCCCCTCCACATAGGGCCAGTCCAGCGGCTGGAACAGCCCCTGCTGCCCCGGCATCTCATCCGGCCGCACCACGGTTTCGAAGGCCACATATTTCGCCGATGAAAGCGGCTCGACCTTCTTCAGGAGTTCGGAAAGCTGGAAGCCGGTCCACGGGATGACCATCGACCAGGCCTCGACGCAGCGCATGCGGTAGATGCGCTCTTCGAGCGGCATCTTCGCAATCAGTTCGTCGATATCGAATTCGGTCGGTTTGGAGACGAGCCCGTCCACCTTTACCCGCCATGGCTTCGGTTTGAAATTGCCGGAATTGGCGGCGGGGTCGGCCTTGTCGGTGCCGAATTCGTAGAAATTGTTGTAGGTCGTCACGCTCTCGAGCGGAGTGAGCTTTTCATCCGTGGCAAAGGGCCCGCGCTTCGCCTTTAGCGCCTCCGCCAGCGCCGGTGCACCCGAAACGCCGATCAGCCCGGCCGCAACCGCCCCGGCAATGAACTCACGGCGGCGCAGATAAACCCCTTTCGGCGTGATCTCCGAGGACGGAACGGGCGGGGTGCGGTAGGCCATGGCGTTTTCTCCCAATTGGACCGTATCACAAACGGTTAGCGGTTCCTGCATAGAAACGGAATGGCGGCCTCAAGGAGTTTCAACTTCACGAAAGTGTGAAGCCATTCGCGGAAGCAACGGTCCGGGGAGCCCCGGCGCCCTTGTGGCCCCTTGTGGCACAGCTGCATCAGCCTTTCCTAAAAAAGCCATCGTGAACACACCCATGCTCGAAATGCACGGTATGTTACGTTACATTATATTGTGTGATTTAGCGTAGGGCGGATCATATCAAGGGGATGAACCTCTCTGTCCGAAAGCTCGAATGCGGAGTCGGGTTCTAAAGCTTGGTTAACTTCTCACTGTCAGGATCGGCTTATGGTGAAGAATCCTATTACCAGCGTGTTTTCTGCCCTTGTTCTTCTGGCGTTTGCCGTGCCTGCGATGGCCTCCGAATTGTCGCAATCCGCATCGACTCATATGGCCGCCAATGAAATGCCGGTCGGGAAAAAAGCTTCCGCCACTGTCAGGCTCGGTGAAGGTGTGACGATGAAAAAGAATGAGATGGCCGAGCCGGCCGTGAACGAGAAAATCATCCGCAATCCGCAGTTTCTCTATCGTTTCTACCGCCCGGAAAACCCGACGGGCAAGACGGTCATTCTCCTGCATGGCTCGGGCGGCGATGAGACGAGCCTCGTTCCGCTCGCCTCGAAGATATGGCCCAATGCCGTGCTCCTCGGCGTGCGTGGCCGCGTGCTTCAGGAAGGCCGTACCCGCTGGTACCGCAGCATCACGCCGGTGAAGTTCGACCAGAAGGACGTGCGCTCCGAGGCCGACGCCTTCGTCGTCTTCCTGACGAAACTGGCGAACAGCCACGATCTCGATCTGAGCCGCGCCACCTTCGTCGGCTATTCCAACGGCGCCAACCTCCTTGCCGCGACGATGCTGCTGCACCCCGATATGGTGAAGCGCGCGGTGCTGATGCGCCCCATGCCCGTGCTCGACAAGACACCGACCGCCAATCTGTCGAAGGCCAATGTGCTGACCATCGCCGGGGCCGAGGATGAAATCTATGCGCCTTATGCGCCGGCCCTGTCGGCGATCCTGCGCACATCCGGCGCCCGGGTGGAATCCCGCACCGTTCCGACGGGGCATCTTCTCGGTGACGAGGATGTGCATATCGTCAATGAATGGCTGGCGGAGCAGGCGCCGGATGGCGCTCCCGCCGTTTCGATGCGGACGGACAAGGTCCGCCCGTCCACGTCCCCGGAATGACCGTCCGTGTCATCCAATTATCGTACTTATGGTCTTGAAAGCACGCTGTCCGGGGCGTAGGTAACAGCGGCAATTCGCATTGTTGAATCTCCGTATCGGCCTTTCCGAAAATCGATCCCGATTTTCAGGCCGATGCTGTCGCCGCAGGGCATGAACGGAAGGATAGGGCCAAATGACACTTCACAAGAACCTGATTGATGGCGAGTGGATCGGTGAGAGCGGCGTGCCCAACATCAATCCGTCCGATACCAATGATGTCGTGGGCGAATATGCGCGCGCCGGCCTGGAAGAAGCCAAGGCCGCCATCGCCGCCGCCAAGGCAGCATCCCATTCCTGGGCCCGTTCGGGCATCCTCGAGCGCCACGCCATCCTGCGCAAGACGGCTGATGAGATCATGGCCCGCAAGGAAGAGTTGGGCCAGCTGCTCTCGCGCGAGGAAGGCAAGACGCTTGCCGAGGGCATCGGCGAGACGATCCGCGCCGGCCAGATCTTCGATTTCTTCGCCGGTGAGGCGCTGCGGCTGGCAGGTGAGGTCATCCCTTCGGTGCGTCCCGGTATCGGCGTCGAGATCACCCGCGAGCCGGTCGGCGTCGTCGGCATCATCACGCCCTGGAATTTCCCGATCGCCATCCCTGCCTGGAAGATCGCGCCGGCGCTCTGCTACGGCAACACCATCGTCTTCAAGCCGGCCGAGCTGGTGCCGGGCTGCTCCTGGGCGATCGTTGACATCCTGCATCGTGCAGGCCTGCCCAAGGGCGTCCTGAACCTCGTCATGGGCAAGGGCTCGGTTGTCGGCCAGGCGATGCTCGACAGTCCCGATATCGACGCCATCACGTTCACCGGCTCGGTGACAACAGGCAAGCGGGTTGCGGCGGCTTCCGTCGAGCATGGCCGCAAGTTCCAGCTCGAGATGGGCGGCAAGAACCCCTTCGTCGTGCTCGATGATGCCGATCTCTCCGTGGCCGTCGAATCCGCCGTCAACTCGGCCTTCTTCTCCACCGGCCAGCGCTGCACGGCCTCCTCGCGCATCATCGTCACTGAAGGCATCCACGACAAGTTCGTTGCCGCCACGACCGAGCGGCTGAAGAGCCTCGTCGTCGACAATGCGTTGAAGCCCGGCACCCATATCGGCCCGGTGGTCGACGAGACGCAGTTGAAGCAGGATGTGGATTATATCGAGATCGGTCGGGGAGAGGGCGCCAGGCTCGCCTTCGGCGGCGAGCGGCTGAACCGCGAGACGCCGGGCTTCTATCTGCAGCCGGCGCTCTTCACCGAGGCGACCAACGACATGCGCATCAGCCGCGAGGAGATCTTCGGCCCGGTGGCGGCCGTCATTCGCGTCAAGGACTATGAGGAAGCGCTTGCTGTCGCCAACGACACGCAGTTCGGCCTCTCGTCGGGCATCGCCACCACGAGCCTGAAGCATGCCACCCATTTCAAGCGCAATGCCGAAGCCGGCATGGTGATGGTCAACCTGCCGACGGCGGGCGTGGATTTCCACGTGCCCTTCGGCGGCCGCAAGGGCTCTTCCTACGGTCCGAAGGAACAGGGCAAATACGCCGCCGAGTTCTTCACCACCGTCAAGACGGCCTATACGCTGGCCTGAGTATTCCTGCGGTATTAATGACGAGGGCCCGGTTTTCCGGGCCCTTTTTTATTTCATATGCTGGAGTGCTTGTCCCGCCTGCGCTCCATTTGCGAACGAAATGCTCTAAAGCCGCTTGCGCGGACGCTCCATGCTCCCGGCGCCGGCAAAGCCGAGCGTGGCGGAGAGATCTTCGGCCGCCGCCTTCAAGCTCTTCAGATAGTCCGCATGGTTCTTCAGCCCGTCCTCCTTCGGCGTCACCAGGCAGAGCGTGGCGACGCAGATCCTGTCGCTCTGGTAGACGGGCACGGCGAAGCAGTGGGTGAAGGTCTCGATGGTGCTGTTGAAGGTGAAATGGCCAACCTCTGCCGCCTCTCTCACCTGCGCGATGAATTGCGCGGGGTCGATCCGGCTGCCGTCGGGCAGGCGGAAATCCTCCTTCGGGATGAAATCGAGGATTTCCGTGTCGCTCATATGCGAAACCAGGAGGCGGCCGGAAGCCGTCCAGGGGATCGGCACCGGCTCCCCGATGCTCGATGAGATGCGGAAGGGCCGGATGCCCTCGCGCATCAGCGCGACGGTATATTTATTGCCTTCGAGCATGCACATCTGCGCCGTCTCGCGGGTCTCCTCGGTGATCTTGGTGAGGAGCCGGTCACATTCGCGCATCAGGTCGAACTGCTCGGCATAGGCGGTGCCGAGAAAATAGAGCTTGCGGCCGAGAAACACCCGCCCGTCCTCGCCCTGATATTCGAGCACGCCCTGCCGCATGAGGAGATTGACCAGCTCATAGACGGAGGAGCGCGGCGCACCGATATGCTGCGCGATCTCGTTCGGCCGCATCGGCTGACGGCGGTGCCGCAGGAAATCGAGGATCTCGAACGCGCGGTCGAGCCCCCTTGCCCTGCGATTGATCGTATCCACCGTCATATCGTCCATATCAGTCTTTCCGATGCTCTACCTGGCCTTGTAGGCCACGCAATCCACTTCCACCTTGCAGTCGACCATCATCCGCGACTGGACACAAGCGCGGGCGGGCGGGTTCTCGCCGAAATATTCCGCATAGACGCCGTTGAATGTCCAGAAGTCGCGCGGATCATCGAGCCAGACGCCGATCCTTACCACATCTTCCACGCCATATCCGGCTTCGTGCAGGATGGCGATCATGTTTTCGATCGCCTTGCGCGTCTCGGCGATGATGCCGCCGCCGATGATCTCGCCATTCTCCATGGCCACCTGGCCCGAAACATAGAGCCAGCCATTGGCCTCGACCGCGCGGGCAAAGGGAAGGGCCTGCTTGCCTGCTCCGGTCTCGCCGGCGCCATAACGCTTGATGGTCACGATATCATTCTCCGTGTTTTCAGTTGAAAGTGGATGATTTCAGGAATTCCGCGAGGCGTTCCGTCTGCGGTTTGTGGAACATTTCGCGCGGATTGCCTTCCTCGCCGATGCGCCCCTGGTTCATGAAGATCACGCGGTTCGACACCTCATAGGCGAACCGCATCTCATGGGTGACGAGCAGCATGCTCATGCCGTCCTGCGCCAGCGACTTGATGACCTGCAGCACCTCGTTGACGAGCTCGGGATCGAGCGCCGAGGTCACCTCGTCGAAGAGCATCAGCTTCGGGTTCATGGCGATGGCGCGGGCGATGGCGACGCGCTGCTGCTGCCCGCCCGAAAGCTGGCCGGGATAATGCTCCGCCCGCTCGCGGAGCCCCACGCGGTCGAGCCAGCGCTCGGCGAGCGAGCGCGCCTCGTCGCGGCTCATCTTCTTCACCTTGACGAGCCCGAGCATGACATTGGCAACCGCCGTCATATGCGGAAACAGGTTGAACTGCTGGAAGGCCATGCCTGTCAGCGCCCGTTGCCTTGCTATCTCCTTCTCGCTTTTGCGCCGGCGCTGGCCGTTGACGATCTCATAGCCGATCGCCTGGCCGTCGATGCGGATCGTGCCGCCCTGGAACTCCTCCAGCATGTTGATGCAGCGAAGCATCGTTGTCTTGCCCGAGCCGCTGGAGCCGATGACGCTGACGACGTCGCCCTGCCGCATGGTGCAGTCGACGCCTTTCAGCACCTCCACAGCACCATAGCTTTTGTGCAGGTCACGGATTTCGAGAAGATTGTTCGTCATCCCTGGTCAACTCTCATGTTGGAACCGCGGTCTTGCGTTCGACATAGCGGCCGAAACGCTCGATGGCGTAGTTGATGGTGAAATAGAGAAGGCCCGCGAAGAAATAGAATTCGAGGCTCATGAAGGTGCGCGAGATCAGTTCCTGCGTGCGTAGCAGGAGTTCGGCCACGCCGATAATGGAGAGAAGCGTCGACGCCTTCACCATCTCCGCCGCGGTGTTCACCCAGGCCGGCAGTGCATGGCGCAGGGCCTGCGGCCCGAGCACATAGGCGAATGTCTGCGGGAAGGTGAGGCCGATCGCCTTGGCGGCTTCCGTCTGTCCCTGCGGGATCGACTGCAGCGCGCCGCGCACGATCTCGCCGACATGCGATGAGCAGAAGACCGCGAGCGCCAGCACGCCTGCCTGGAATGGCCCGAGTTGGAGCCCGACCGTGCTCAGCACGTAATAGCTTGCCAGCACCAGCACGAGCACCGGTGTGCCGCGGATGAAATCCGTATAGCCGCGCACGATCCAGCGCAGCGGCCGCACGCCGTAGGTCAGCGCCAGGCCGACGAATACGCCGAGCACCGTGCCGGCGCAGATCGCCAGCAGCGAGATTGAGACGGTGAGGCCGAGGCCCTTCAGGATCGGCATCCGCGCCAGCCACAAGATGTCGAGGAAATGCATGATATCCATGGGATTACCTCACAATGGCCAGCCGGCGCTCGACCGCGCGCATCAGCGCGGCGAGGATCGAGCAGGTGGCGACATAGAGACAGCTGGCGACGATCCATGTCTCGATGACGCGGAACGTCTCGACATTGATCTTGCGCGCCTCGAAGGTGAGCTCGGGCACTGCGATCGCCGCGGCGAGCGACGTATCCTTGAAGAGCGAGATGATGGTGCTGCCGAGCGACGGCAGCACGTTGCGCAGCATCAGCGGCGTGATGATCGAGGTGCGAATCTGCATGTTCGTCAGGCCGATGGCAAGGCCCGCCTCGCGCAAGCCTGGCGGAATGGCGAGGAGCCCGCCGCGGAAGACTTCGGCGAGATAAGCGCCGGAATAGACAGCGAGCGTGAAGATGAAGCTCTCGATCTTGCCGAGCCGCACGCCGAGCTGCGGTAGCGCGAAATAGGTGAAGAGGATGAGGACGAGGATCGGCGTGTTGCGGATGATCGTCACATAGATGCCGGCCGGCCGCCGCAGGAAACCGTTTTTCGAGATCAGCCCGAAAGCCGTGAAAAGGCCGATCACGCAACCGATCAGGATCGCGGCGAAGGCAAGCGCCAGGCTCAGCGCCAGCCCTTCCAGCAGCAGGTCGAAGCTGCGCCAGACCGCAGAGAAATTCAATGTATAATTCATGGTTCACCCGCCATGCAGGAGAAGGCGGCTCCGATTGTCGAAGCCGCCTGTTGAGCCGGCTTACTTGTATTCGACGGGGAAGCCGATCTGCGGCGGCGTCAGATCCTTGCCGAACCAGGTCTTGAACGATTTGGCGTAGAAATCGAACTCGACGCCGGTCATCGCCTCATGCAGCGCGGTGTTGACGAAGTTCAGCCAGTCCTGGTCGCCGCGTTTGACGCCGCAGGCATAGGTCTGCGGGTTCCAGCCATAGCCGGCGTCCTTGTAGCGTCCCGGGTTCTGCGTCATGTACCAGGCGAGCGACGACTGGTCGGTGGCCGCCGCATCGGCCCGGCCCGATTCCAGTGCCTGGTAAATGAGGTCCACCGAATCATACTGGTCGACCTTGGCTTCGGGCAGGGCGGCATGCACCATGTCCTCGGCATAGACGTTCTGCAGTACCGATACCGTCACGGAAGAGCCGGCCTCCTTCAGCGCATTATAATCCGCATAGTTGCTGTCCGCCTTCAGCATCAGCCCGACGCCCTCCCGGTAATAGGGGATGGTAAAGGCGATCTGCTGCGCTCGCTCGCCGGTGACGGTCATGAACTGGCAGGTGATATCAACCTTGTTGGTGGTGATGTTGGGGATGCGCGCATCCGAGGACTGGTTGACGAATTCGATCTTGTCCGGATCGCCGAACAGCGCCTTGGCGACGATGCGGCCCATATCGATGTCGAAGCCCTGCAGCTTGTCGTCGACGCTCTTGAAGTGCCACGGCGCATTGGTGCTGCCGGTTCCCATGATGAGATGCCCGCGGGCGAGCACCTCGTCGAGCTTGCTTTTGGTCTCCTGAGCCTGCGCCGTGATCGGCAGTACGGCAAGGGCGGCGATCGCCGCCGCAATGATTGAATTGCTGGTCATGACATCATCCCTTTCGCATAGCGAATGTTCCCGTTGTTTTTGTCCATTATAACGGACATACGTCTTTAATAATGGATTGCCTATAGAATGCCTGCGGCCACGGCTTGTCAAGGCCGCCTGATGGCCATGCCGATGCGTCAGCTTGTCGTGGAGATGGAAGGGGATTTGGAGAATAATTTTTAGGGGTGTGCTGGGTCGAACACCCCCTCTGCCCTGCCGGGCATCTCCCCCACAAGGGGGAGATTGGATGTCATTAATGACGGCTCTCGATCTGTAACGTCTGCGATTAGCGAAAGCAGAAATCCTAGCTAATCTCCCCCCTTGTGGGGGAGATGCCCGGCAGGGCAGGGGGGGGTAAATAGTGCCGCCTGAATTCGCTCAAGCGCTCCCGCTCTCGTCCGTTTCCTTCGACCAACTGGCCATGCGTCGCGCCGCGGCAGAGGTGACGGCGTGCAGGAGAACGGTGAATGCGGCCAGCACGAAGAGGGCCGCGAACATCAGGTCGACCTTCGCCCGGCCATTGGCGAGAAGCATGAGATAGCCCAAGCCTTTCGAGGCGCCGACCCATTCGCCGACGACGGCGCCGATCGGCGCATAGACGGCGGCGAGCCGAAGGCCCGAGCCGAAGGCGGGCAATGCCGCCGGAAGCCGCAGCCGCAGAAGGGTGCTCGTCGGCGTCGCCCCCATGGTTCGGGCGAGATCGAGCAACCCCGGATCGGTGCGCCGCAGCCCGTCGTAGAAGGTAGAGACCACGGGGAAGAAGATCATCAGGATAGTGACTGCGATCTTCGATGCGATGCCATAGCCGAGCCACAGCGTCAGGATCGGCGCCAGCGCAAAGATCGGGATCGCCTGGCTGAACACCATCAGCGGCAGGAGCAGCCGCCGCGCCATCGGCGAGACCATCAGGTGCAGCGCGGTCGCCCCGCCGATCGCCGCGCCCAGCACGAGCCCGATCAGCACTTCGATGATGGTGGTGCCGGCGTTCTCCGCGATCAGCGCGCGATTGTTGATCAATGCGGTGAGCACATCAGCCGGCCCCGGCAGGATGAAGGATGGGACGCCCGTCAGCCAGACGACCGCCTGCCATAATGCCAGCGCCGCGCATGCGGAAAGCAATCCGTCGATGAAGCGGCTTTTCATTGCGGCAGCTCCCGCAGCCGGCGCAGGAGATCCGATTGCATGGCGAGTGTTCCGGGCGCATCGGCGGCGCGCAGCGGATGGCCTTCAAGGCTATCGTAGTGGCTGAGCCCGGCGGCGCTGACGATGATGATGCGGTCGGCAAGCCGCACGGCCTCCGCCGGATCGTGCGTCACCAGGACAACCGTACGCCCCTCAAGCGTTTCATGGGCGAGTTCCTGCATCTCGCTGCGCGTGCGGGCGTCGAGCGCCGCGAAAGGCTCGTCGAGCAGCGCGATCGGCCGGTCCTCCATCAGCATGCGGGCAAGCGCCGCGCGCTGCCGCATGCCGCCGGAAAGGCTCGCCGGGCGCTTGTGGCGGTGCGGCGCGAGACCGACGCGGGCGATCAGCCGTTCGGCACGCGCCCGGTCCGGCGCTTCGCCGCGCAGCCGCGCGCCGAGGACGACATTCTCATAGACGTCGAGCCATGGCGCCAGGAGATCGGTCTGCGCCATATAGGCGACGCGCGCCGCAATCGGCCTTTCGTCGCCTGCCGCCACATTTCCGGAAAATTCTCCGCCGGTATCGAGCCCGGCGATCAGCCGCAGCAGCGTCGATTTGCCGACGCCGGACGGGCCGACGAGGCAGGTCCATCGGCCTGCCTCGATGTCAAGACGGATATCCCGGAACAGCGGTTGCCCGGCATGGTGGAAATCACCCTGCAACATAAGCCCGGGCGGCGCATCATGCATGGCCGCGCAGGCCCATCTGCCAGAAGCCGACTTCGAGCTTCGTGGCGGTGCGGAACTGTCGGCTGAGATGCCGCCAGCGCTGGTTCTTCTGCGGGATCGCGCCGAGCCGGTCCTGCGCCGCCTGTTCGATCAGCCGGCCCACTCTATGGCAGACCTCCTGATAGTCATGCCCGCCATAGGTCTCGATCCACTGGCGGTAGGGTGTATCGGTCGCCGCATTGGCGGCAAGCCGCGTGCCGATCTCGCCATAGCCCATCACGCAGGGTGCCAGCACCGCCATCAGGTCGAGGAAATCGCCGGAATGGCCGGCATCGAGCACGAAGCGGGTGTAAGCAAGATTTTCCGGCGCTTCTTCCGCCGCGAAAAGCGCGTCTTCCGTTATGCCCTCTTCGGCGCAGATGCCGACATGCAGCGGCAGTTCGCGATTGACCAGCGCATCGACGGTCGCAGCGGCGATCCGCATCTCATCACGGCTGTTGGCCTTGACCACGGCGAGTGCCCAGGCGCGGGCGAAATGGCGGAGATAGACATAATCCTGCACGAGATAGTGGATGAAGGAGGCGCGCGACAGCGAGCCGTCGCCAAGGCCTCTCACGAATTCATGGTCGATATAGGCCGTCCAGTCGTCGCCCGCCGCATCGCGCCAGGCGGCGAAGACGGGTGAGGAGAAATCGGGTCTCACGGACATCATGTTCATTGCGCCGCTCCTTCTGCATTCACATCGATTGCAATCTTATCGACAGGCAGGATGGACGACACCAGGCCATGCTCCTTCAGGAAAGCCTCGTAGCGCCGATAACGCCCGACATCGAGCGCGGCGGGTCGCAGCGCAAAGCGCGGCAGCGTGTCGAACCAGGCGCGCTTGTTGAGCTCGTCCTGCAACTCCTTGCCGGTCGAGGCATAGATTTCGTAGCTCTCCTGCGGATGATTGAGGATGAACTGCGTCGCCTTCTCCGTGGCGGCGAGGAAGCGGGAGATCTTGTCCTTGTCCATGGTCTTGGAATTGGCGACATAGATCAGCTCGTCATAGGGAGGCACGCCTTCCTCCTCGACATAGAAGCAGCGGCCCTTTACCCCCTCGACCGCCATCTGGTTGAGCTCGACATTGCGATAGGCGCCGATCACGGCATCCACCTGCTTCGACATCAGCGAAGGCGCGAGCGACCAGTTGACGTTGACGAGCTCCACGTCGCTCATCTTCAGCCCGTTCTTGGCAAGGATCGTCTGGAGGACAGACTCCTCCACGCCGGAAACGGAGAAGCCGACCTTCTTGCCCTTGAGATCGGCGATCGATTTCACCGGCCCGTCGGCAAGGGTGAGCAGGCAGTTGAGCGGCGAACTGATAAGCGTGCCGACGCGCAGCAACGGCAGGCCTTCATGCGCCTGGAGATGGATCTGTTGCTGATAGGAGACCGCGAGGTCCGCCTGTCCAGCCGCCACGAGCTTCGGCGGGGCGGATGGATCGGCGGGGGCTACGACATCCACATCAAGCCCTTCCTCGCGGAAGAAGCCTTTCTCCCTGGCGATGATGATCGGCCCGTGATCCGGGTTCACATACCAGTCGAGAATGAGCGAGAGCTTGTCGGCGGCGAGCGCCGGCGAGGCGGTCAGGAGTGCAAGCAGGAAACAAACGAACTTCAAGGGATATCTCCTCCGGTGGGATAAGGGAAACGGTTCAGCCGGCGTCACCGGCTGCGATCAATGCGATTTCGCCTGGCCAATAGCGCTTGAGGGCGGAGGCCGCGCGCCAGGCGCGCAGTCCGCTGCGGCAGCACATCACCACCCGCCGGCCCTCGGGCGGGACGATGCTTTCCTCGCGGAATTGGTCGACACTGGCCCGCATGGCATCGCCGCGCAGCGATTGCGGCGCTTCTTCCATACCGCGCAGCTCGACCAGCAAATCGTCATGGCGAAGGCTGGCAGGCGCGATGAACGGGAAGGGGATGCGCTCCGGCTCCGGTGCATTGTCGAACCGGAAGCTGCGGAATGAAAAGCGCTTGAGATCGACGGAGACCATATTGCCGAGCGGCGAGGGCTCGAGGCCGAGCAGCGCGGCCAGCACCATCTGCGCCTGCAGCGCGCCGAACGTGCCGACAACGGGACCGAGTACGCCGGCGGTCGCGCAGGTGGCAAGCGTCTTCGGCAGGTCGGGGAAGACGGCCCGCATCGACGGCGCGCCGCCGCAGAAGCCGCCGACATAGCCCGAGAGCCCCAGGACAGACGCCGAGATCAGCGGCTTGCCCAGCGCATGGCAGGTGTCGGACAGGATATAGCTCGCGGCGAAGCTGTCGGCGCAGTCCATCGCGATATCGGCTTGCGCCACCAGCCTTTCCGCATTGGCCGGATCGAGCGCGGCAACGATGGGCGTGATTTCCGTTTCCGGGTTGAGATCGCGCAAGGCCTCGCGCGCGGCCTGTGCCTTCGGCTGGCCGATGCTGCTCTCGCCATAAAGCGGCTGGCGATGCAGGTTGCTGCGGTCGACTTTATCCGGATCGACCAGCGTGATCCGCCCGATTCCGGCGCCAGCGAGATATTGCAGCGCCGGGCAGCCGAGCCCGCCCGCGCCGACGACGAGCACATGCGCCTTTCTGAGCTTTGCCTGACCTTCCGCCCCGATCTCGGGCAGGATTTCCTGGCGTGCATAACGGTTCATTTGAAATGCCCCCGTGTTGCTGCAATCCATTCCCTGACCCGCGCCTCCGGATCGGCATTGAGCGTGATGTCGGTCACGACCGAGACGATATCGGCACCCGCGGCAAAGGCGCCGGGCGCGCGCTCGACGGTCATGCCGCCGATGGCGACGAGCGGGATATCGCCGATCCGCGCCTTCCATTCGCTGAGCCGGCCCAGCCCCTGCTCACCCCACTTCATCTTCTTGAGAATGGTCGGGTAGATCGGCCCGAGCGCGATATAGTCCGGCCTGACCGCCAGCGCGCGGTCGAGTTCTGCCGCGTCATGGCTCGAAACGCCGAGCTTCAGCCCTGCCTCGCGGATGGCAGTGAGATCGGCCTCGTCCAGATCCTCCTGGCCGAGATGGATAAAATCGCAGCCTTCCTCGATGGCGAGCCGCCAATAATCATTGACGATAAGCTGGCAATCGTAGCGGGCGCAGAGGTCGCGGGCGCGCCGGATTTCCGCGCGTAAAATGTTTTCATCCTTCTCCTTGATGCGCAACTGCACCAACCTGATGCCCAGCGGCAGAAGCCGCTCCAGCCAGTCGGCGGAATCGAAGATCGGATAAAACGGATCGAGCGCCATCACAGGAACGCCTTTCCCATCAGCGGGGTGGAAGGCGCGGCCATGTCGCGCGCCTCGATCGGGTCGGCTTCAAAGGCGAGGCGTCCTGCCTCGATCGCCGTGGCGAAGGCCCGCGCCATCATTACGGGATCGCCAGCCTTGGCGACGGCCGTGTTGAGCAGGATCGCGTCATAGCCCATCTCCATCGCCTGCGCGGCATGGGACGGCAGGCCGATGCCTGCATCGATCACCAGCGGAACATCGGGAAAATGCGCCCGGAGCGTTTTCAGACCATAGGCATTGTTGAGCCCGCGGCCCGAGCCGATCGGCGCGCCCCACGGCATCAGTACCTTGCAGCCCGCCTCAATGAGCCGTTCGGCAACGACCAGATCCTCGGTCGTATAGGGGAAGACCTCAAAGCCATCGTCGGAGAGGATGCGCGCGGCCTCCACCAGCCCGAACACATCCGGCTGCAGCGTGTCCTGCTCGCCGATCACTTCCAGCTTGATCCACGGCGTGCCGAACACCTCGCGCGCCATATGCGCCGTGGTGACGGCCTCGCGCACCGAGTGGCAGCCGGCCGTATTCGGCAGGACGCGCACGCCCATCTCCTTGATCAGCGCCCAGAAATCCTGTCCGCCGCGTTCAGCTGCCGATTCGCGCCTGAGCGACACGGTGACGATTCCCGTACCGGAAGCGCGCACCGCATCGGCAAGGATGGCGGGTGAAGGATATTGCGCCGTGCCGAGCAAGAGCCTGCTCGCAACAGGCGTTCCATAGAATTCCAGCATGTCAGCCTCCCTGCATGGGCGCGAGGATTTCCACCTGGTCGCCATCGGCGAGCCGGGTTTCAGCCCGCTCTGCAGCGCTCACGAATGTGCCGTTGACGGCGGTGGCGACCACCGCGTCGGCGAAATCGAGTTCGGCGAGAACCGCGTCCAGCGTAGCGGCATCGGTCTCATGCGGATTGCCGTTCAGGATAATTTTCATCCATCAGCTCCGGTGTTTTGGTGGGGTCGGTCACGGCTTCGACGGCCATGCGGGCGAGCACGGGCGCGAGCAGGAAACCGTGGCGGTAGAGCCCGTTGACATAGAGGGTTTGGCCGCGCCGGCGGATGCGCGGCAGATTGTCGGGGAAGGCCGGGCGGGCATCGACGCCCGTCTCCAGGATTTCCGCTTGCGCAAGGGCCGGATCAAGCGCGAAAGCGGCGCCCAGCAGTTCCAGCGCCGAGCGCACGGAGATGCGATTGCCCGCACCGCTCTCGATCATCGTGGCGCCGACCATGAAGACGCCATTCCCGCGCGGCACGATATAGAGCGGGATGCGCGGATGCAGCAGTCGCACCGGGCGGTGAAGCGTCACCTCGTTCGAGCGGATGACGAGCATCTCGCCCTTGACGCCGCGGAGATCCGAAAGCACTTCCTTTGCCGCCAGACCGCGGCAATCGACGGTGAGGTCGCTGTCGGCGGCAGCCTTGTCCTGGTTCGTGCCGAGCCGCAGCCGCACACCGCGAAGACGGAGTTTTTCGGCTAGTTGCTCAAGCGCCCTGCGCGGATCGAGATGGCCTTCCCCGGGGAAGAATAGCCCTTGGCGAAAACGGCCGGCCAGATCGGGCTCAAGCGCCTCGATCCGGTCAGCGTCCACGATCTCATAGGCGCTGGTGCGGCGGGAGAAGCGCCTGAGTTCGGAGGCATCGCGCGTGTGGGAAAGGACGAGCGTGCCCCGCCGCTCGACGCAATCGACATGGTTGTCCCACCAGTCGATCGCCTGTTGGCCGAGCCGCACCACCGGCTCCTCGGCGCTCTCGCCCTCGCACCAGGGGGCAAGCATCCCGCCCGCATACCACGAGCAGCTGTCGTCGCCGATCCGCTCGCTGCGCGCGATGAGCGTGACGTCGAAGCCCTGTTCGGAAAATTCCGTAGCGCATGTCAGACCCGCTACGCCCGCGCCGACGATGGTGATGCGCATGGCTCTAGCCCCACATCTGATGGAAATGGTGCACCGGGCCGTTGCCCGATCCGATATGGAGATGGTCAGCGGAAATAATCGCGCCTTGCAAATAGGCGTGCGCCGCCGCGAAGGCTTCTTCCAGCGACAGCCCTTTTGCCAGCCCCGCGGCGATTGCTGAAGAGAGTGTACAGCCCGTGCCGTGCGTGTTGCGGGTGGCGATGCGCTGCGCGGTTAGCTTGAACGGAGGCATGCCGTCGCGGATCAGAAGATCGGTGCACTCTCCGCCGTCCGCGTGCCCGCCCTTCATCAGCACTGCGCCCGTTCCAAGCGTCAGCAACGCCTTGCCCTGTTCGATCACCTGCGCCTCGTTTTGCGCAATATCGCAATCGAGCAGGCAGGCCGCTTCCGGCAGGTTCGGCGTCAGAAGCGTCGCCCGGGGTAAGAGCCTTTCACGCAGGGTCGAAACAGCTTCCGGACTGAGCAGCCGGTCGCCGGATTTCGCTACCATGACCGGGTCGAGCACGATGGGCTTGCCGAAGGTGGCAAGCCCCGCCGCTACGGCCTCGATCGTTGCCGGCACCGAGAGCATGCCGATCTTGACGGCATCGACGGCGAGATCGCTGAATATCGCATCGATCTGCGCCGTGACGATATCGGCCGGAATGTCGTGGACGGCGGTGACCGCCCTCGTGTTCTGCGCGGTGATGGCGGTAATGACGCTCGCGCCATAGGCGCCGAGCGCGGAAAAGGTCTTGAGGTCGGCCTGGATACCGGCACCGCCGCCCGAATCAGATCCCGCGATGGTGACGCAGATCGGTGTGGCCGAAACGGAAAAGGAGCGTGCAGTCTGTGTTTTCGTCATGGCGTTTCTCATCCCGAACGGAACTCGAAACGCTGGGAACCGGGATGGAATGGTGCTTCCAAAGGGGAAAATGACCCCCGGTCCACGACGTGCCAAACTCCGTTCCCTACGCAGGTATTACCCTGGATCAGGTTCAATGGGTTGGCGCGTGAGCACCTCTCAGCCTTTCGGCACCCCAACGAATTTTGCTGTTGTCGAGATAGGCCCAAATTCGGGGGAGGTCAAGCCGGCGCCGATGCGCCTCCGATCACTCATTCTTGCGCTGGCGCCGGTTCGCAAAATGTGGTCCGCTGTTGCCCTCGTCAGGTTGCTGCGTGCGGCGGAAGACGAGGAGATGAACAAAGATAAGCAAAATCAACGCACAACATTGTTTATTTAGAATTTGATGCTTTGTTTCGCCGGGGTTTCATAAACGCATGCCGCAGGGGGCGATCGGATGTTGTGTTCAACAATAACAATCCAAATGAGGACAGTACCAGATGGCCGATACTGAATCCCTCGGAAGCGGCCAGGCCATGGATGCAGCGGAAACCGACGAGGATTTCCGTGTTCTTTTCACCACTCATCCCACGCCCATGTGGGTCTATGATCCGCAAACCCTGAAATTTCTCATCATCAATCATGCGGCAATCGAGCTTTACGGCTATAACCGCCAGCAGTTCCGGCAACTGACCGTTCTCGACATTCGCCCTCCCGCCGAGCGCGATCGCATGCTCGACGCGATCAGGGAGAAGTCCGATCTCGACCGGCCGCAGCGCTGGCAGCATCTGAAGGCCGATGGAGAGATCATCGATGTGCTGACCTATGGCCGGCAGGTGCGCTTCAGGGGCCGCGAGGCCGTTCTCGCCATCGTGCAGGACCGCACCGAGGTCAACCAGGCCTATCGGCAGGTGCATCACACCCGCTCGCTCCTTGACAATCTGGTGAGCAATCTGCCGCTTGGCGTCTTCGTCAAGGACATGGAGGATGATGGGCGCTACGTGCTCTTCAACGAGGCGGCCGGCGAAATCAGCGGCCGCACGCCGGCGGAGGTGCTAGGCAGGACAACCAGCGCCATTTTCCCCAAGCGCGAGGCGATCCGCCTCCATCGCCAGGACCAGGTGGCCATGCGCCGCAGCGAAGTGCTCTCTCTGGAGCAGAAAATCGTGCGCCCCGATGGTGAGACCCGCATCATCCGCACCATCAAGCGCCGCATTCCCGCCAATGACGGTTCACGCCCGCGCTATCTCATCGGCCTTTCGGAGGATGTGACGGAAAAGCGGGAAATCCTCTCGCGCATCGAGCATGTCGCCATGCATGACGCGCTCACAGGCCTCGCCAACCGTGCTTATTTTACGAGCCACGTCGGAAAGCTCCTGAAAAAGGAGCATGAGGCGGAGCCCTTCGCCCTGCTTTATCTCGATGTCGATCATTTCAAGCAGGTCAATGACAGCATGGGCCATCCGGCCGGCGACCGTCTGCTGCGCGAGGTGGCATCGAGGCTGAGCAAGCTCATCTCTCCCGATGATTTCATCGCCCGCATCGATGGTGACGAGTTCGCCCTCGTCTTCATGGGCGGCGACGTCAGCGAGATAAGCCTCTTCGCCGAAAAGCTGATGGCCGCCTTCGCCGAGCCCTTCCGTCTGGACGATAATGAGGAACATGTCTGCTGCAGCATCGGCATAGCCCTGGCGCCGAAACACGGCGATGAGGTCGACCTGTTGCTGCGCAATGCCGATCTGGCGCTCCATGCCGCCAAGCTCGACGGCCGCTCGACCTTCCGCTTCTACGAGCATTCCATGCGGCTTGCGGCCGAGAAGCGCCACATCATGACGCTCGAATTGCGGCAGGCGCTCGCCGAAGGCCAGTTCGAGCTCTATTACCAGCCGATCTTCACGCTCGCCGACGACAGCATTTCCGGTTTCGAGGCGCTCATCCGCTGGCATCATCCGCAGCGCGGCATGGTATCGCCCGCCGAATTCATCCCCGTGGCGGAGGAGACGGGGCTGATCGCCGGCATCGGCCAGTGGGTGCTCCGCCAGGCTTGCCTGACCGCGGCGCGCTGGCCGAAATCGATCAAGATCTCCGTCAATCTTTCGCCGGCGCAGTTCGGCCAGCCCGGTCTGCTCGACAGCGTGATGGCGGCCCTTGAGGAAGCCGATCTCGAGCCGCATCGTCTGGAGCTGGAGATCACGGAATCGATCTTCCTGTCCAACAGCCGGCAGAACATCCAGCTGCTTTACGGTTTGCGCGAGCTCGGCGTACGCATCGCCATGGACGATTTCGGTACGGGCTATTCCTCGCTCTCCTATCTCAGATCCTTTCCTTTCGACAAAATCAAGATCGACCGCAGCTTCGTCTCCGGCATAGAGGTGGATATCCGCAACCTCGCTATCATCCAGGCGGTGGCGGTGCTGGGCGCCGGCTTCAACATCACCACCACGGCGGAGGGCGTGGAGACGGCGCAGCAACTGCATCGGCTCAAAAACGAGCAGTTCGGCGAAGTCCAGGGCTATCTCACCGGCAGGCCCATGCCGGAGAGCGAAGTAGCAGCCTTCATTTCGGAAAAGGGAAAGGTGTTTCTCACCGCCAGGGATTGAACGCGGCCTGATCCTCTGCGATGACAAGTCCCGATTTGAGCCGACGTTGAGGCTCAAATCGAGGAGGGTTCAATCATGGCATTCGAGGAGCGCTGCCAGTGACCATATCGGCCGAAACATTTGAGAAGGGAACCTTTGTCGGGCGCGTCTGGCGGCCGGATGTGGAGGGGCCGGCGCTGGTCGTGCTGCGCGACGGCGTGCTTTACGACATCACCTCGAAGGAAGCGCCCACCATGCGCGATCTCCTCGAGCAGGACGATCCGGCGGCATTCGTCCGCGCACAAGACGGCGAGGCGCTTCTGTCTCTCGACGATCTGGTGGAGCAGTCGGTCGAGGCAGCGGGTGTTCTCACGCAATTTCATTTCCTGGCGCCCTGCGATCTGCAGGCGGTCAAGGCCTGCGGCGTCACCTTCGCCCGCTCGATGATCGAGCGCGTGATCGAGGAGAAGGCCGCCGGCAATCCGGCACTGGCCCTGAAGATCCGCGAGCGCGTGACGGCGATCATCGGTGATAGCCTGCGCAATCTGAGGGCCGGCTCTCCGGAGGCGGCCAAGGTCAAGGCCGCGCTGATCGAGGAGAACGTCTGGTCGCAATATCTGGAAGTCGGCATCGGGCCGGATGCCGAGGTGTTCTCCAAGGCGCAGGTCCTCTCCGCCGTCGGCTGGGGGGCATCGGTCGGGCTGCATCCGATCTCGAACTGGAACAATCCCGAGCCGGAAATTGTGCTGGCGGTCGACAGCTCCGGCAGGGTGAAGGGCGCCACGCTCGGCAACGACGTCAATCTGCGCGATGTCGAGGGCCGTTCCGCCCTGCTGCTCGGCAAGGCGAAGGACAACAACGCCTCCGCTGCCATCGGTCCGTTCATCCGTCTTTTCGACGAGACCTATTCGATCGACGATGTCCGCAATGCCGATCTCGATCTCATGATCAAGGGCGAGGATGGCTTTGAGCTGAAAGGCCACAGCACCATGAAGGAGATCAGCCGCGACCCGCTCGATCTCGTCTCCCAGACCATCGGCGCTCACCATCAATACCCCGATGGGTTCATGCTCTTCATGGGCACGCTGTTCGCACCGGTGGAAGACCGCGACGTGCCCGGCGAAGGCTTCACCCACAAGATGGGCGACGTCGTCACCATCTCCAATCCGGAGCTCGGCAGCCTGACCAATACCGTCCGGCTTTCCACCCAATGCCCGCCCTGGACCTTCGGCACGGCCGCCCTGATGCGAAACCTCGCCGCGCGCAGGCTGCTGTAAAGGAGCGGCTTTTTAGAGTCTTTTATGTTTTGATGGAATCGCTCGACCTGCAAGCCGTTCCGTACAGCCGACGCAGTGGGGAGGCGGGCACGCCCCACTCACGCCCCACTGACGTCATCATCGGACTTGATCCGATGATCCATTCCGGAACGGCGATGTAGTGCCCCGCATAGGAGGCCTGTCGCCGGAAAGCTGGAAGCCCCGGAGGGATTGTCCTCCGGGGCTGGTTTCATTGGTTGTTCGGCAGCGTATAGGCGATGACGTAATCGCCGGGCTTGGTGCCGACAGAACCATGACCACCTGCCACAATGAGGACGAACTGCCGGCCATCGGCAGCCGTATAGGTCATTGGCGTCGCCTGGCCGCCGGCCGGCAGGCGTGCGCGCCACAGCTGCTTGCCGGTCGTCAGATCATAGGCGCGGATATAATCGTCCACCGTTGCACCGAGAAAAGCGACACCGCTTGCCGTGATCATAGGCCCGCCGATGCCGGGAACGCCGACCTTGAACGGCAGCGGTATCGGCGTCATGTCGCGCGTCGTGCCGTTCCTGTGCTTCCAGGCGATCTTGCCGGTTCTCAGATCCGCCCCGGCGACATAGCCCCATGGTGGTGCCTGGCAGGGAATGCCGAGCGGCGACAGGAAGGGCTTGAGAATGACGGCATAGGGCGCTCCCTCATTGCGGTTCAGCCCCTGTTCGCTTCCCTTGGTGCCTTCGCCGGGCGGCGGCACCTCGGAGCGTGGCACCAGCTTTGAGATGAAGGCGAGATAGGTTGGCATGCCGAACATTACCTGCCGCGAGGGATCGACCGCGATGCTGCCCCAGTTGAACGTGCCGAAATTGCCGGGATAGACGATCGTTCCCTCAAGCGAGGGCGGGGTATAGCGGCCCTCATATTTCAGCCTGTGGAACTCGATCCGGCAGGCGAGCTGGTCGAACAGTGTGATGCCCCACATATCTTTCTCGGTCAGCGGCGGGGGCTCGAAGCTGAGACCTGAGACAGGCTGGGTCGGCGCGGTGAAATCCTCCGGTATCGCGCCGCCGGGAGCGGGGACTTCCTTGATCGGGATGATCGGCTCGCCCGTGCGCCGGTCGAGCACATAAATGTCGCCCTGCTTGGTCGGGCCGACCAGCGCCGGGACGGACGTCCCGTCCTCTTTGGTGATGTCGAGGAGCACCGGCTGCGCCGGCACATCCATATCCCAGAGGTCATGATGCACGGTCTGGCGCACCCAGCGCACCTGGCCCGTATTGATGTCGAGCGCCACGATGGAGGAGGAATATTTCTCGACATTCTCGCTGCGGTCCATGCCGAGCTGATCGGGAACCTTGTTGCCGAGCGGCACATAAATGAGCCCGAGATTTTCGTCCACGCTCGACACCGACCAGCTGTTGGGCGAGTTGACGGTATATTTCTGGCCGGGAGGCAGGGGTGCCGTCTGCTCCGGATTGCCCGAATCCCAGTTCCAGATCAGCGCACCCGTGTTGATGTCGAAAGCGCGGATGACGCCGGACTGTTCCTTGGTAGAATAATTGTCGTTGACGGCGCCGCCGACGATGATTTTGCCGGCAACCGCCACCGGCGGCGACGTTGAATAATAATAACCGGCAGGGTTATAGGGCATGCCCTGTTCGAGATGCAGCGTGCCATTGTCTGCGAAAGAGGTGCAGACCTGGCCATTGGCCGCATCGAGCGCGATCAGCCGCGCATCCGAGGTCGGCAGGTAGACGCGCTCGGCGCAGGGCTGGCCGGGCGTTGCCGCCGGATCGGCATAATAGGTGACGCCGCGGCAGGTCTGGTGCTGGCGGTCCGGGTTGAAACCGACATTCGGGTCATATTTCCATTTTTCCTTGCCGGTTGCCGCGTCGAGGGCGATCGCCCAATTGTGCGGCGTGCAGAGATAGAGCGTGTCGCCCACTTTCAGCGGCGTCACCTGATAGGTGGTTTCGCCGACATCCTCCGGCTGCTTGATATCGCCGGTCCGGTAGGTCCAGGCGACCTGCAGCCTGTCGACATTTTCCGGTGTGATCTGGGTCAGGGGTGAATAGCGCTGGCCAAAGGGCGTGCGGCCATATTGATGCCAGTCGCCGGGCGGGACATTGCCGCCGAGATCGGGATTGGCGACCACCTGTTCCGTCGGCAGCGATCCCGCGATGTCATAGGGATCCTGGAAGAGGGAATATCCGGCCACCACCAGCGAGGCGAGCACCGCGATCACGAGCGGCACGACCCCGCCCGTCCTCCTCCAGATCCATGGGGTCAGCAACCAGAGGCCGAGGAGCACGATGATGCCCCCGCGCGTACCCAATTGCCACCAGTCGAAGCCGACCTCATAGACCGCCCAGGCGAGTGAGCCCAGGATCACCAGGGCATAGATCCACAGGGCGGCAGCGCTTCTCCTGAAGAGGAAGAGGGCGGTGAGCAGAAAGCCGATCGCGACGATGATGTAATACCAGCTTCCGCCGAGGGCCGCGAGCCAGGCTCCACCGATACCAAGGGCGATTGCGACGAGGAGGAAAAGAACCGCGGTGATGGATATCAACAAAGCCGATCTCCTTGAGAATTGCGTCTCAACCGCCAGATAAGCCGCCTCCGTATCGTTGTGATGACGGTAGCTCCAGCTTTTGACGATCGCTGTGGCCGGATGTGAATATAACTATCCAACTATGCTGGAAGGGTTGAGTTCCCGCAACGATGGCGGGAGGCACTGCGGCATGGTTGAGGAATCTGGATCCCGGTCGGGCGGCTAGGTTACCTATACAACTTGTCAGTGATGCATGCTACGGCCATTCGACATGCGTTTATTCCTCCGCAGCCTTGCCGCTGCGCGTCTCCAGCCGGTAGCGGGTGCCGGGATAGACAAGGCGGGCGAAGGAGACCACCTGTTTTGACGACCATGTACGGCGGCGGATCGTCAGGCACGGCTCGTTGCGCGGGATGACGAGGAGCTTGCATTCCCAGGGCTCCGGCATGGCGGCTTCGACGATATGCTCGGATCCGCGGAGCGGCGCTTCATGGGTCAAATAGGCATTGGGCGTGGTGCTGGTGAAATCCTGCTCCAGATAGGAGGGAGCGGCTTCCGGATTGACGTAGCGGTCCTCTATCTGCACGGGAACATCGTTCTCGCTATGGACGATCAGCGAGTGGAAGACCTTTGCGCCGATCGGCAGATCCAGTGCATCCGCGATGGAAGGTGAGGCGTCTTCTTCCCGAAGCAGTATCACGGAGGCGAGATGCGTATGGCCTCTTTCCGCGATTTCGTCGGCAATGTTGCGCACCTCGAACAGCGCCGAAGTGCCCTTGCGCTCGGCGACGAATGAGCCGACGCCCTGGATGCGGACGAGCTCGCCTTCGCTCGCCAGTTCGCGCAGCGCGCGGTTGGCGGTCATCTTGCTGACGCCGAGCTCCGCCACCAGCTCGTTTTCCGAAGGGACGCGATGCCGGGGGGGCCATTCGCCGCTGTGGATGCGATCGAGGATCATCTGTTTCACGCCGGCATAGAGCGGGGCACCATCCCCGGTCTTCTCGCCACCCCTCTCGTTCGGCATGGACTTCTTCCTCCTGTTATCCGGTTGGCCGCCTGGAAATCGCTTCGCGTGCCGCCATTTTCAAATTCCCACCGCCTGATTTTTGGGCAGGAGTAGAATCTGCTCCCATCCGATACTTTGCTCTTGCATACCATAATAATTGACATATGGTACCCTATACAAGATGAAGGAAACGATCGGGTCTCGCCCCGCCGTTTTCATTGCCAAGCCGGCGCAGATCGGCAAATCAGAACGGTTCCGAACCACCAAGAGGAGAATATCGATGAATGCCTGTAAGATGCTGCTGGCCGGCGCCGTTGCGCTGGCCGCGGGTGCGTGGTCTCCGGCTCAGGCCAAGGAATGGAAGACTGTCACCATCACCCTGGAAGGCGCCTACGCCCCATGGAACATGACCAACCCGGACGGCACGCTCGGCGGCTTTGAGCCGGAGCTGGCGAAATATCTCTGTGATCACATGAAGGTGGAGTGCAAGCTGGTCCCGTCCGATTGGGACAGCATGATCACCAGCCTCAACGCCGGCAAGTTCGACGTCATCATGGATGCTCTGTCGATCACCGACGAGCGCAAGAAGGTCATCGACTTCACCATTCCCTACGCGGCCACCCATGCCGCCTTCGCCACGTCGAAGGACAGCTCCTATGCCAATGCGCCCGGCACCGGGACGGTGGTCAAGATGGAGCCTGATCTGAGCGGCGGCAAGGACAGTGTCGAAGCCATGCGCACCGCTTTCAAGGGCGCTACCATCGGCATCCAGGCGGCAACCGTCTATGCCAAGTTCATCTATGACAATTTCGGCGATATCGCCACGATCCGCGAATACAAGACCGGCGCCGAGCGTGACCTCGACCTCGAAACCGGGCGCATCGATCTCGCCTTCGACGACGCGGTCTATCTGAACACCGCTTTCGAGAAGGCCAATGGCGAGCTGGGCTTTACCGGTCCCGAAATCGGCGGCACCATCTTCGGCATCGGCGAGGGGTTGGGTGTGCGCAAATCCGATCCCGAGCTCAAAGCTATGCTCGATGATGCCATTAAGGCCGCTCTTGCCGACGGCGTCGTCAAGGAGCTGTCGATGAAGTGGTTCAAGACGGATGTGACGCCTTAACGGCCAGTCTTCCTGATTGGCCGGCACTTTGGCGCTGACACCCCCTCTGGCCTGCCGGCCATCTCCCCCACCAGGGGGCAGATTGGCTGGCATTGATGACGGTACCTCATTTGCAGTGTTGGCGATTAGCGAAAGCGAAAATCACGGATTAATCTCCCCCCTTGTGGGGGAGATGCCCGGCAGGGCAGAGGGGGGTAATTATTATTCCGCTCGACGGCTCATCGAAGCGTCAACTGCTCCGGCAACATGGGAACTCTGATATGTGGATAGTGGAGACACTCGGTTTCGGGCAGACCGGCTGGGGCGGGCTTCTCCTGATGGGCGCTCTGATGACGCTGTGCGTCACGCTTGCGGCGCTCCTGCTCGGCGCTGTGCTGGGCGCAATCATTGCCGCCGCCAAGCTTTCGCCGAACCGGGTCCTCAGAACCGCCGGCGGCTTCTATACCACCATCTTTCGCGGCGTGCCGGAACTGCTCATCATCTATCTCGTCTATTTCGGCGGCTCCAGCGCCGTCACCGCCATCGGCGCTTACTTCGGCTTCGAGGGGTTCCTCGGCATGCCGTCCTTCATCGCCGGCGCCCTGGCCGTGGGCCTCATCTGCGGCGCCTATCAGGCGGAGGTCTATCGCGGCGCCTTCCTCGCCATCCCCAAGGGAGAGCTCGAAGCCGCGGAAGCGATCGGCATGCACCGTTTCCTGCGCTTCCGGCGCATCATCATGCCGCAGGTCCTGCGCTTCGCCATTCCGGGGATCGGCAATGTCTGGCAATTGAGCCTCAAGGATTCCGCGCTCGTCTCCGTCACCGGACTTGCCGATCTGATGCGCACCAGCCAGGTCGCCGCCGGTTCCACCCGGCAATATTTCCTGTTCTTCATCGCCGGCGGCTGTCTCTATCTGGTGCTGACCAGCATGTCCGACCGTCTGTTTGCGCGTGCCGAGCGGCGCGCCAGCCGCAGCATGCCGGCCGGCGTCGGCCAGATCTGAAGGAGGGCGGCCATGGACTTTCCCTTCCTTTTCCAGACCATGAAAACCCTGCTCGCCGCCCTGCCGGTGACGCTCGGTCTCTTCTCCCTCTCGGTGTTCTTCGGCGGCCTGCTCGCCATCCTGATCGTCTGGATGCGGGTCGGCGGAAACCCGATCCTCAGCCGGTTCGCGCGTGGCTATATCTTCGTCTTCCGTGGCTCGCCGCTGCTCATCCAGATGTTCCTCGTCTTCTACGGTCTCGGCCAGTTCGGCTTCATCCGCCATTCCTTCGTCTGGCCGGCGCTGCGTGAGCCCTTCGTCTGCGCCGTCCTGTCGCTGGCGCTCTGCACGGCGGGTTATACCGCGGAGATCTTCCGCTTCGGCCTGCGTGCCGTCCCGCCGCGCGAGATCGAGGCGGCGCGCGCCATCGGCATGTCCGGCTTTCTCCTGGTGCGCCGCATCATCGCTCCCATCGCCTTCCGCCATGCGCTGCCGGCCTATTCGACCGAGATCGTGATGATGGTCAAATCCACGGCGCTTGCCAGCCTCGTCACCGTCTGGGAGGTGACCGGCGTCGCACAACGGCTGATCTCGCAGACCTATCGCACGATGGAAGTCTTTCTCTGTGCGGCGATCATCTATCTCGTGCTCAATTTCCTGATCCTGCAGGCGATGGCGCTGCTCGAGCATTATCTTTCGCCGCATCGCCGCGCCGCCACATCTCCGGTTCCAGGCGGCCTTCCGGTATCCCGATGACGATGCCCATAAGCAAAATGGAGGGGAACATGGCTGCGGCCACCCGGCTATCCGTCCGCAACATCCACAAGAGCTTCGGCGCCCATGAGGTGCTGCGCGGCATTTCGCTCGACGCACATGATGGCGACGTCATTTCGCTGCTGGGCGCCAGCGGCTCGGGCAAATCCACCTTCCTGCGCTGTATCAACCTGCTCGAGATAGCCGATCAGGGCGAGATCATCGTCGATGGCGAGCGCATCGAGATGACGGTGAAGAACGGCCGCACCGTGCCGGCGAGCCGAAAACAGGTCGACCGCATCCGGGCCGAGCTCGGCATGGTTTTCCAGTCCTTCAATCTCTGGTCTCACATGACCATCCTCGACAATGTCATCGAGGGCCCGGTGCATGTGCTGAAAAGACCACGCGCCGAATGCATCGCCGAGGCTGAGGTGCTCCTCGAAAAGGTGGGGATCGCCGAAAAGCGCCATGCCTATCCCGCCCATCTCTCGGGCGGCCAGCAGCAGCGCGCGGCGATCGCCCGCGCGCTGGCAATGAAGCCGAAGGTGATGCTCTTCGACGAGCCGACCTCTGCGCTCGATCCCGAGCTCGTCGGCGAGGTCCTGCGCGTCATGCGTAGCCTGGCGGAGGAGGGCATGACCATGCTGGTCGTCACCCACGAGATGAGCTTCGCCCGCAATGTCTCCAACCGCGTCATCTTCATGCGTTCGGGCGAGATCGACAGCGACGGCCCGCCGGAAGAGCTTTTCGGCAAGGGCGGTTCACCCGCTTTCCGGCAGTTCATCGGCACGTTCGGGAAGTGACCATGCGCGCGATCACGCTGGAAAAGACGCTCGATTGGCGGGCGGTTGCCGCCATTGCCGGGGGCGACCGGCTGGAACTCGGTGCCGCTGCCTGGGAGAGGACGGACCGCGCAGCGCGCATTGTGGCAGCACTTGTCGAGCGCGGCATCCGCGCCTATGGGGTCAACACCGGCGTCGGCGCATTGGCCGATACGGTGGTCGACCGCGCCTCGCAGCGCCGCCTCTCGCGCAACATCCTGATGAGCCACGCCTGCGGCGTTGGCCCGCTTCTGCCGCCGCGCGAGGTGCGCGCCATTATAGCCGCCCAGATCAACAATTTTGCCCACGGCCATTCCGGCGTCCGGCCGGAGATCGTCCGCGCGCTGCTGGCGCTTCTCGATCATGATTGCATTCCCGATGTGCCCTCGAAGGGCTCGGCGGGCTATCTCACCCATATGGCGCACATCGCGCTGGTGCTGATCGGCGAGGGGACGGCACATCTGGCCGGCCGGCAGATGAGCGGTGCCGAGGCACTGGCTGCAATCGGCATCGAGCCTCTCGTGCTGGAGGCTAAGGAGGGCCTGAGCCTCGTCAACGGCACATCCTGCTCCACCGGTCTTGCCTGCGTCGCGCTGTCCCGCATCGAGCGCCTGCTCGAATGGGCTGATGCCATCGCCGCGCTGACGCTTGAGGCCTTCGGCGCGCAGATGCCGGCCTTCGGCGAGGACGTTCTGGCGCTCCGGCCCTCGAAGGGCATCGAGACCGTCGGCCGCGCCTTGCGCAAAAGGCTTGAGGGAAGCGGCCTCGCCGCCGCCAATGCTGGCGCACGCACCCAGGATGCGCTGAGCCTGCGCGCCATCCCGCATGCCCATGGCGCGGCGCGCGACGGTTTTGATTTCGCCGCCGAAACCGTCAATCGCGAGCTTGCCTCCGTCACCGATAATCCCGCCGTTGCCGGCACGCCGGAAGAGCCGCTGGTCTGGTCGGAAGCCCATGCCGTCTCGCCGGCGCTGGCGCAGGCGCTCGACATGCTGGCGGTGGCGATTGCACAAGTTGCCGCCATGAGCGAGCGCCGCATCGACCGTCTGGTCAATCCGCTGGTGAGCCGCCTGCCGGCCTTTCTTGCCGACGATCCCGGTGCCGGTTCCGGCTTCATGATCGCGCAATATACGGCGGCGGCCCTCAGTAACGAAAACCGTCGTCTCGGGGCGCCGGCCAGCCTTGATGGTGGTGTCACCTCCGCTTTGCAGGAGGACTTCCTGGCGCATCCGACGGCGGCTGCAATGAAGCTTCTCGCCCTGCTCGACAATGCCGAGCAGATCTTCGCCATCGAGCTTCTGGCAGCGGCGCAGGCGCTCGATTTCCATTCGGGCCAAGCCTCGCGCGCCAAGGGAACGGATGTGGTCTACCGCACTTTGCGCGACATCCTGCCCCGCTATGCCGATGACCGGCCGCTGGCTAAGGATATGGCGGCGGCGCGCGATCTTCTGGTCGCCTTTGCGGCGCCCAGCGCTGATTGACTGATTTAGCCAGCGAATTCAGGGGGGTGAATATGTCCAACCAGTTTGATGTCGCCGTCATCGGCCTTGGCGCCATGGGCAGTGCTACGGTCGCGCATCTTGCCGCACGTGGTGTCAAAGTGATCGGTCTGGAGGCCGCCTTTCCCGCCCATGCGCAGGGCTCCTCCCACGGTGATTCCAGGCTCATCCGGCTCGGCTATTTCGAGGATCCGTCCTATGTGCCGCTTCTGCAGCGCGCCTATGCCAACTGGCGCGCGATGGAGCAGCGCCTGCGCGAACAGGTGCTCACCATTACCGGCGTGCTCCAGATCGGCCGCCCTGAGGATAAGATCGTCAAGGGCACGCGTGCCTCGGCCGAGCTGCACGGGCTTGCCTCCGAGGTGCTCGACCGCGAGACGATGTTGAGGCGGTTTCCCGCCTTTGCGCTCGATGCGGACGAGATCGCGGTGCTCGATCCCGAGGGTGGATTTCTGAGACCGGAGGCGGCGATTTTCGGCTATCTCCGGCTGGCGGCTGCCGATGGTGCCGTCCTGCATTTCGGCGAGAAAGTGACGGCGATCGAACCAGACGACGGCGGGGTCGAAATCGTCACGGATACGGCGCGCTACCGCGTGGGCAAGGTGGTGGTGGCCACCGGATCGTGGATCACCGAGCTGGTGCCGCAATTGCGCGGGCTTGCCGTGCCGATCCGCGTCGTGGTGGCATGGTATCAGCCGCGCGACGGCTTTGCCACCGCGCTCGGCCGCATGCCGGCCTTCATCCGCGACGAGGGCGATGTCGGCTCCTTCTTCGGCTTCCCCGTCATCGGGCCGGATGGCGTCAAGGTCGGCAAGCATGGCCATTTCCGCGAGGAAATCGACCCGAACCAGCCCAATCCGCCGGTGAACGATGCCGATCTCGCAATGCTGGACGATTTCATCTCCCGCCGTCTTCCGGCCGCCGCCGGCCTGCGCGTCAATGCCATCACCTGCCGCTACACCATGCTGCCGAGCGAGGATTTCCTCATGGATCTCCTGCCATCCGATCCCCGCATCGTCGTGGCCTCGCCCTGTTCGGGGCATGGGTTCAAGTTCACCAGCGTCGTCGGCGAGATCCTTGCCGACCTGGCGCTCGACGGCGGCACGCCCCTGCCGATCGATGCCTTCTCCTTCGCGGCCATGGATCGCTTCGTGAAGGCACGGCAGGCATAACGGGCGGTCGGCTCAGCTCTTCTGAAGAGATTCAACAAGTTTTCGGGCAGCCTGCGAAAGTTCCGACGAGTTATCGATGCGGATGAAGCGGCGTACGGCAGGCGGAATGTTGCACTCCACCTCCCGCGAGATCCGCTCGCGCACGCTTGCCTCGGTCTCCCGTCCCCGGCGCAACAGCCGTTCGGCACGGATTTCGGGCCGGGCCGTGATTTCGATGACGTCCATCACCGGGAAAACGCGCACCGCCTCCGGAATTGCGCGGCGGGAGATATTGGCCACGACCACGCATCCGGCCTGCATCTCATCCTGAAGAACGCGCGGCAAACCATATCTCAGCCTGTGCGCCTGCCAGAACAGGCAAAAATCCCCTCGGGCGGCCGCTTCCTGGAAGGCATCGTCGTCCAGGGTGTCATGATCTTCCAGGGTCTTGTCGGCGACGCGCGTGACCACGCGGCGTGCAAAGCGGATATCCGCCCGCCCGGCAAGGAGCTCGCGGGCCTCCCGCATCAGCGTGTCCTTGCCGGCTCCGCTCGGGCCGACAATCGCGACGAAAGCGCCGGTAGAGCATGATCCGGAAGAGTTGCAGGCTTTTCGGATAAGATCATGCGACTGGGACTCAGGCGACACGTCTGCCCTCCCGCCAGACACCTGCGACCTGAGGGGGAAGGCCGGCTTCGGCCCGTACGCGCACCAGGTCGGCGCGGCGGCCCACCTCGATCCGCCCGCGGTCATCGAGCTTCGCTGCGCGCGCCGGATTATCCGAAACGAGGCGAACGGCCGCCGGCAGATCGAGAACCCCGGTCTCCGCCATGAGAAAGACCGCCTGCAGCAGGCTGAAGGGAACATAATCGGAGGACAATATATCGAGCGCTCCGTGCTCCAGCAGTTCCAGGGCCGACACATTGCCGGAATGCGATCCGCCGCGCACGACATTGGGCGCGCCCATGAGAACCTGAAGTCCCGCCTGACGGGATAGAAGCGCGGCTTCGACAGTCGTCGGGAATTCCGCCAACGCAACGCCGAGTTCGACGCCTTCTGCCACATGTTCCGCCGTCGCGTCGTCATGCGAAGCAATGGCAATCGACTGCTGATGGCAACGCTCGGCGATGATACGACGGTTGCGCGGTGAGTTCGCTGTGCTTTCGGCGATGCGCCTTTCGCGGAAAGCGAAGAATTCCTCGTCGCTCATCTTCTTCTTGCCCTGATAATAGATCCGGTGGGCCTCCAGATTAACGAACTGCCGCTGTCCCGGCGCATGGTCCATCAGCGACGCGAGGCGGATGCGGTCATTCGTCTTCATCGCGTCGAAATGATCGACCACATCTGAAACCGAAACCTCGCAGCGCATATGGATGAAATGTTCCGCGCGCAGCCGCTTGCCTGCATGGGCGGCGGAGATCGTGGCGGCCATGGCCAGGATATCCGGGGACGAAAGCTCGGTGTCGCCGTCCAATCCCACCCTCAAGGCGTCGAAGACCGTTGTTATCCCGGCGGTCGTTATCTGCCCGTCATGCGCCTGCAAGGCCGCATCCATGTTCCAACGCACCTTCGGGCGCGGCTGGAAATGCGTTTCCAGATGGTCCGTATGCAATTCCACGCAGCCCGGAATGAGGTAATCGCCTTCGAAATCCTCGCCTGATGCGAAATGGCCGGCGGAGATATCTTCGATATGCCCGTCGCGGATCAGCACGGAGCCTTGCATCACGCGATCGGGCAGGACGATATTGCAATTGGAAAAGACGATTTCATCATTCATGGTCGGATAATCCGGCTGGGTTGAAGGCTGTCGAAGTGGAAAGAACGGCGCGGCGTCAGATCACCAGCTTGCGCAGTTGCTGTGATATCAGGTCCATCAGCGTAACGGTCAGGACGACGATGATCAGGATTGCGGCGGCCTGCGAATAGTAGAAGCCGCGGATCGTCTCGAACATCACCTGGCCGATGCCGCCGGCGCCGATGAGGCCGAGAACAGTAGCGGAGCGGATGTTGGATTCGAGCCGGTAGAGCGAAAACGAAATCCAGAGCGGCAGCACCTGCGGGATGACGCCGAAGATCACCTGTTGCGTCCTCGATGCTCCGGTCGTGCGGATCGCCTCCACCGGGCGCGGATCGATCGCCTCGACGGCTTCCGAAAAGAGCTTGGCCAGGATGCCTGTTGTGTGGATGAACAGCGCCATCACTCCGGCAAACGGCCCAAGGCCGACGGCGACGACGAACAGAACCGCGAACACCACCTCATGGATAGCCCGGAAGAAATCCATCAGCCGCCGGACGGGGTGGCGGATCCACCAGGGCACCATGTTGCTTGCGGACAGAATGCCGAAGGGGACTGAGAGCAGCACGGCAAGGAAGGTGCCCCACAGGGCGATTTGGATCGTGACGACGATTTCCTCGAGATAGTAGCGCCAGTCCGAAAAATCGGGCCGGAGGAAGCCGCTGGCATATTGAGCCATGTTCCCTGCATCGGTGAAGAGATAGGGCCAGCGGCTCATCTCGGCCGGGCCCCAGCTGAAGGCAAGTGCCGCGATCAGGCCGATCAGAACGATGCTGTTGCGGTAGCCGCCGCGATCCTGCGTAACGGATTTCGGCTCTGCCTTGGCCGCTGCCATTGTCATATCGCTCATTGCGTCCGCTCCTTGTAAAAAGAGAGCGGGCTGACCAGGCCAGCCCGCGTGACGAATAGAAGATTAGCCGTTGGTAAGCTTGGCGAGCTCGGCTTCGTACTTGGCCTTCTCATCGGTGAGGCTCTTCATCTTTTCGGCCTTTTCTTCCGCGCTCAGTTTTGCGTCGGCTTCGGTCTGGCCGATGGCCTTGGTCAGCCCCATGATGCGGATGGGAAGAAGCTGATTGTCGTCGGATGAGCGGAACGGCGCCCATTTAAGCCCTGCAAGAACCTTCTTTTCTTCCTCGACATTGCCGGTCGATTTCTCCGTGCCGTAGGTCAGGAAAAAGTCGCGGATCTTCGACTTTGTTTCCTCCGGCAGATCCTTGCGCCAGACGATCGGGTCGGACGGGATCAGCGGCGAGCGCCAGATTTCGCGGATATTGGCGAAGGCTTTCGGGTTGTTCTCCTTGATCAGCGCCATGTTTTCGGTGTTGTTGGCGGCGGCGTCCACCTGGCCGTTGGCAACCGCCATCGCATTGGTTTCATGATTGGCGTTGGTCACGTTCTTGAAGCAGGTCTTCGGGTCGATGCCGTTCTTTGCGAAGATGAATGTCATCGGCACGAGATAGCCCGAGGTCGAGTTGACGTCGCCGAGACCGAAATTCAGCGACTGGTCGCATTTCAGGACGTCATCGATCGTCTGGAGCTTCGAGTCCTTCGGCACAATGACGACCGACCAGTAGCCCGGCTCTCCACCCACCGGCACGCTCTGGGCGAAGATCTGGCCATCGGCGCGGTCCACCGCTTCCATCGCCGACTTGTTGCCGTACCAGGCAACCTGCACCTTGTCGAAGCGCATGCCTTCGATCACGCCTGCGTAGTCCGAGGCGAAGAACGGCTTCACGTCGAGGCCGGTCTTCTCCTTCATGTCATCGAGGAAGGGCTGCCAGACCGACTTCAGGTTCTGCTGCGACTCGGTCGAGATGATCCCGAAATTGATCGTATCCTGCGCGAGGGCCGCGGAGGTCATGGTGAAGACGACGGACATCGCCGCCATGCTTTTCAGTATCGCGTTCATCTGTGTTCTCCGGTTTTGAAATTTGATCAGGCCGGTAAAAGCTCGGCCCGACTGCTTTCCGCCACGGGGGCGGGCTGGTTGCCCTCCGGATTATCCGGCAGGACGAGTTCTTCCGATGCCGCGCCGTAGAGCCTGGCGAGGAAGTCATGGGAAAGGGCCGAGGACGGCCCATCGTAAACGATGGTGCCGTCGCGCATCGCGATCGTCCGCGGGCAATAGCGGCGCGCATATTCGACCTGATGCAGCGATACCAGGACGGTGATGCCGTCCCTGGTGTTGATGTCGGCCAGCACGTTCATCACGCGCCGGGCGGCCGAAGGATCGAGGGCGGAGATCGGCTCGTCAGCGATCAGGATATCGGCTTCCTGAACGAGCGTGCGGGCGATTGCCGCGCGCTGCTGCTGGCCGCCCGACAACGTCGAAGAGCGCTGCGCCGCAACCTGCGGAATGCCCACGCGCTCCAGCGCCTGATGAGCCTTTGCCTTTTCGGCCCGGTTGAACAGGCCGAGCGTTCCCCGCCAGCGTGGCGTTCGCCCCAGATGCCCGATCAGCACGTTGGTCAATACCGACAGCCGGCCGACCAGATTGAACTGCTGGAAGATGACCGCCACCCGGCCCCGCTTGCCGCGCCGGAAGAAACGCCCCGCCGCCTGCGTGAGCTCTCCGAAGATCTCGATCCGGCCGGCCGCGCCATCCCCGGCTTCAAGCCCTGCGATATGGCGGATCAGCGTGCTCTTGCCCGATCCGGAAGCGCCAATGAGTGCAACCATTTCGCCGGGGGCGAGCTCGAGGTTCACATCCTTCAGGGCGCGGGTGTTGCCGTAGCTTTTCGAGAGATTGGAAACCGTGATCGCCGTCATGCGCCTTCTCCCTGTTTTCCAAACTTGCCCACTAGTTTGTCGGCCTGTTGATGATGGTTGGATGACAGATCGATGAAATTTTCAGGCTTCTTCTCGTAGACAGTCACAAATTCTTCGGCCGTGAGGTTGCGAAAGTCCTCGAGCGCTTGCGCAAGTTGTTCGTGCGGCCAGTCCCACCAGGCGAGCCTATCCATGCGCTGCCCCAAATCCGCATTGAACCGTTCGCGGATCGGCCGCGCCGGAACACCGCCGACGATCGTGTAGGGCGCGACATCGCGCGAGACGACGGCGCCCGCCCCGATGACCGCCCCGTTGCCGATCGTGACGCCTGAGAGGATGGTCGCGCCATGCCCGATCCAGACATCGTGGCCGATGACCACGCGCCGGCTGCGACGCCATTCGAAGAAACTTTCTTCATCATCCGCGTCATCGAAATAGTCCCCGGCTCGATAGGTGAAGTGATGCAGCGTGGCGCGCCATGTCGGATGGTTGGGCGCATTGATGCGGACTGCGGATGCGATATTGGCGAACTTGCCGATCTCTGCGCACCAGATCGAACAATCTTCCATGACATAGGAATAATCGTCCAGCACGGTCTCGCTCATGCGTGTCCGGGCAGCCACTTCCGTGTACCGGCCGAGCGTCGATTGGCTGACGCTGGCCGTCTCGTCGATAAAGGGAACCGTCTCGGACAGCTTCGGCATCAGGCTGCCCTCCGCGCCGAAAATCCGGAAACGTCGATCATCCGCGTCGCCACAGCGTCGCGCACCGGCTGGTCGTGGAAGATGCCGAGAATGGCAACGCCAGCCCTGAGTTTTTCGCGGATCATGTCGATCACCACATCACGGTTGGCCGCGTCCAGCGAGGCTGTCGGCTCGTCGAGAAGCAGGATGGGATGCTCGGTGATAAAGCCCCTCGCGATGTTGACGCGCTGCTTCTCGCCGCCGGAGAAGGTGGCCGGCGGCAGGGAGAACAGCGCTTCCGGCAGGTTGAGGCGGTGCAGGAGGCAGGCTGCCCTTTCCCGGGCTTCGGTGCGGTCGACGCCACGGGAAACGAGCGGCTCGGCCACCACGTCGAGCGCCGCCACGCGTGGCACCGCCCGCAGGAACTGGCTGACATAGCCGATGGCGTTTTGCCTCAGGTTAAGGACAAGACGCGGGTCGCCGCCGGCGAGGTCGTGCGGCTCTTCCTCTCCTCCCCGGCGCACCCAGATATTGCCGCTATCGACGGCGTAATTGCCGTAGACCATCCGCAGGATCGATGATTTTCCCGCACCCGACGGTCCGGCCAGCACGACGCATTCGCCGGGGAAGAGGTCGAAGGCCACATTCTCGACCACCGGCAGCTTGAGCCCGCCGCGCAGATGCATGGTGAACGACTTCGATACCTGGACGAGCGAGAGTACCGCCCCTTTCGCCATTGCCTGTTCTTTCTCCTGGAAACGCATGGGTCAGGACTCCGGAATTGAGGCGACGAGGAGCTGGGTGTAGGCGTGCCGGGGATCGTCCAGCACCCGGTCGGTGAGACCCGCCTCGACGATCCGGCCGCTCTTCATCACGATGATGCGCTGCGACAGCAGCCGGGCGACCGCCAGATCGTGGGTGACGATGATGACGGCAAGGTTCATGTCCGTCACCAGCCCGCGCAGGAGATCGAGCACCCTGGCCTGCACCGACACGTCGAGGCCGCCGGTCGGCTCGTCCATGAAGATCAGCCTGGGATGGGTGACGAGGTTGCGCGCGATCTGCAGGCGCTGGCGCATGCCGCCGGAAAAGGCGACCGGCTGATCGTCGATCCGGTCCGATGAGATCTCGACCCTCTCAAGCCAGTCACTCGCCGTCCGGCGGATATTGCCGTAATGCCGCTCGCCGACCGCCATCAGCCGTTCGCCGACATTGGCGCCTGCCGAGACGCGCATGCGCAACCCATCCGCCGGGCTCTGGTGGACAAAACCCCAATCGGTGCGCATCAGGAACCGGCGTTCCGCTTCCGAGAGCTCAGCGAGATCGGGAAACCGGTTGTCCCGCATGCGGTAGCGGATCGAGCCGGAGGAACGCTCCAGCCGCCCCGAGATACAATTGAGCAGTGTCGTCTTGCCGGAGCCGGATTCGCCGACGATGGCGACCACTTCCCCCGGCCAGACATCGAAGGAGACGTCCGTGCAGCCGATAAAGGAACCATAACGCCGCTCAAGGCGGCGGACGGAAAGGATCGGGTCCATCACGCGGCCTCCGGGTTGATCTGTGGCAGGCCCGGGCCCTTGTGGCCTTCCGCCTGGCGGGTCTCGCAATGGTCGGTATCCGAACAGACGAACATCCGCCCGCCACGGTCGTCGGTAACCACTTCATCGAGATAGACGCCTGACGCGTTGCACAGCGCGCAGGGCTGGCTGAAGCGCTGGACAGAGAACGGGTGATCCTCGAAATCGAGGCTCACGACCTTGGTGAATGGCGGCAGGGCATAGATGCGCTTTTCGCGGCCCGCGCCGAAAAGCTGCAGCGCCGGGCATTCATGCATTTTCGGATTGTCGAATTTCGGGATCGGGGAGGGGTCCATCACATAGCGGTCCTCGACCTTCACCGGATAGGCGTAGGTGGTGGCGATGTGGCCGTGCCGGGCGATGTCCTCGTAGAGCTTCACCTGCACGAGCCCGTATTCCTCCAGCCCGTGCATCACGCGGGTTTCGGTCTCGCGCGGCTCGAGGAAGCGGAGCGGCTCCGGGATCGGGACCTGATAGACCAGGGTCTGCCCGGCTTGCAGCGGCGTTTCCGGTATGCGGTGCCGTGTCTGGATGACGGTTGCGTCCGCCGTCCTGGTCGTCGTCTTGACGCCGGCGGTTTTGGCGAAAAAGGCGCGGATCGAGACGGCGTTAGTGGTATCATCAGCACCTTGATCGATGACCTTCAGCACATCGTCCGGGCCGAGAATCGACGCCGTCACCTGCACGCCGCCCGTGCCCCAGCCATAGGGCATCGGCATTTCGCGCGAGGCGAACGGAACCTGATAGCCGGGAATGGCGATGGCTTTCAAAATCGCGCGCCGGATCATGCGCTTCGTCTGCTCGTCCAGATAGGCAAAATTGTAGGCCGGGAGCGTCATTCCGCCGCCTCCTTGGTTTCTTCCTCATGCTGCAATTCCTGCGCCTCACCGCGAAGCTGCCGCAGGAGGTCGAGCTCGGCCTGGAAATCCACATAGTGCGGCAGTTTGAGATGCTCGACGAAACCGGTCGCCTCGACATTGTCGCAGTGGGAAAGCACGAATTCCTCGTCCTGCGACGGCGCCGTGCGCTGCTCGTCGAACTCATCGGCCCGGAGCGCCCGGTCGACAAGGCTCATCGCCATGGCCTTGCGCTCCGACTGGCCGAAGACGAGGCCATAACCGCGCGTGAAACGCGGGCCACCCTCCGTCGATCCCCTGAACTGGGAGACCATCTGGCACTCGGTGACGCGGATCGATCCGACCTTCACCGCAAAGCCCAGTTCCGGAATGTCGATCTCGACATCCACCAGCCCGATCCGCACCTCACCGACGAAGGGATGCGTACGGCCATAGCCGCGCTGCGTGGAATAGCCGAGCGATAACAGGAAGCCCTCGTCGCCCCGCGCCAGCGCCTGCAATCTCAAATCCCGCCCGGCGGGAAACGAGACGGGGTCGCGCGTCAAATCGCCGGGCTCGACCTCGGAATGGATGTCGGGCTCGATCAACCCCTCGCTGTTCAGGATATCCGTGACGCGCGGAAACTCCGCTTGTTCCTCCACCGGCCGCTGCGCGGGCTCTTCCACCGGCAGGTCATCGGCCATCGCCGGGTCGATGAGGCGGTGAGTGTAATCGAAGGTGGGCCCGAGCAGCTGCCCGCCCGGAATGTCCTTGTAAGTGGCGGAAACCCGCCGCTCGATGCGCATATCGGCCGTGTCGATGGGCCTGGACATGCCGAAGCGCGCAAGCGTCGTGCGATAGGCACGCAGCAGGAAGATCGCTTCGATCAGGTCGCCACGCGCCTGCCGCACCGCCATTGCGGCAAGCTCGGGATCGTAGAGCGAGCCCTCGGCCATGACACGATCGACGGCAAGCGAGAGCTGGCCCACGATCTGCTCGGGCGTCAGCGCCGGAACGGCGCGGTCGCCGCGCCGCCGGTCCGCCAGCAGCTTGTGCGCCTTTTCGATGGCGGCCTCGCCGCCTTTTACCGCTACATACATGATTACACCTCGATCCGGGTGGTGCGGGGCAGCGCAAGCGCCTGGGTCCCGCAGACAAGAACGACATCGAACCCCAGCGGATAGAGGCTCCTGTTCGCTCGCATCGCCTCGATGAAACCTCGCGGCAGGCCGCGCGGGGCGATTGTCGCCGTCTCCTCGATGCCCGGCCCCTGCAAGCTCAGCCTCTGCCCGCCTTCGAGGCCTGCAACGGGTAGGAGCAATGTCGCCGAGCGGTCAGGATATTCCGCCGTACCGCGTGGAAAATCGGACCAGCCTTCTGCGTCAGTGTCTTCGGCAAGCAGGACGAAGCTCGCGGTCGCCACATCGCGTGTCGCCGCCGCACCCGTATGGAAGGAGAGCCATTCCGCCGCCGCCGTGGAGTCCGCCGTCTCGAACCAGACGGGCGTGTCGAAATCTGCGAGCGTCAGCAGAATTGCAGCGGCCGCGGCGGGAACGGGCGCGGGTGCCTGAGCCACGTCGCCCAGATCGGCAATCGTTCCGGGCCGAGCGAAGGCGTCCATGACGGCGCGAAACACCGCTTGCGAGGTAAAGACAGGATCGGTGAAACCACCTTCAAAGATATTTGCCTGCATCAATCTTCGCCCCGCGCAAGAGTGAAGAAATCGACGCGTGTCGCCGCCGTTTCTTCCGCCAGCTTCCGGCGCTCCGCCTCGGCCATTTCGATCGCCGGCGTCACGCACTCCCGCTCGATGATCGGCTCCCATTCCGGCACCTGCCGCAAGGCATCGAGATGCGCGACGGCCTTAGCTTTTTCAGGGTCGCGCCCCAGCACGATCGAATGGCCGACCTCTCCGGTCTGGAGCTTCACCGTCGCGCGGGTGACGCTTGCCTCTCCGAGGTTGAAAGGCGCCCCGCCACCGCCGATACGGCCGCGCACCATGATTGCGCCGATCTCCGGCCCTCGGACGGCAAGCGCCGGCGGCGCATTTTCCATGATCTTCCGATAGCGCTCCTTCAGCGCTTGAGCCGGCATCGATGCCAGCGCGTCGAGCGCACGCTTTCGCGCACTGAGCGCAATTTCGGCGGGTGATGTCATTGCATACTCCAATTTGTCTATTTGTGTAGACAACTGATCTTTTTTGACTTATAGCCCGGAATCGATGACGGGTCGATGACAGCGGGGAATTTTTCGGAGAGCGTGTGCATGAATGTGATGGATGACGGCATTTCCCGCTGGCGACGCGTCGCGGACGGCTTGCGCGCGGCCATTGCCGAGGGCAGTTACGGCGACCGCCTGCCGCCGGAAACCGAACTCGCCAAGGAATTCGGCGTCAACCGTCATACCGTCAGGCGGGCGATTTCAGCCCTTTCGGACGAGGGGGTTCTGCGGGCCGAGCGTGGCCGCGGCACCTTCATCAACGAAGCGCAGTCACGCATTACCTATCCCATCGGTACCAGGGCGCGTTTTTCGGAGAATATGATGCGCCAGTCGCTGGAATCGGCGGGACGCCTGATCAATTCCGAACGCGTCGCCGCCGACAGGACGCAAGCCGCCTTGCTTGAGGTGAAGCTCGGTGCGCCGCTTTACAAGATGGAAAAAATGACCGTCGTGGAGGGGCTGCCGGTTTCGCGCTCGACAGCCTATTTCTCTGCCGAACGCTTCCCCGGCATTATCGCAGCTTATGCGGAAACCGGTTCGGTCACGCGGGCACTGAAACAGCTTGGCCTCGATGATTATCGTCGGCGCGAGACACGGCTGACGGCCGAACGGATTTCCCCGTCCGATGCCGAGTTCCTCCATTGTGCCCCGGACTCCCTCGTCCTTGTCAGCAATGCCATCGATGTCGATCTTGACGATGTGCCCATCCAGGCTATCCGGACGCGCTTCCTCGCCGACAGGATCGAACTGGTTTTCAAACCCTGACGTGCCTCGGCCTCAGTAGATCCCGGAAGCCGCTTCTGGCTTCGGGGCGATCTCATTATTCTGGTGCGCCTGCAGGTTCCGGTTTCACCTTCGGGCAGGGCACGCCCCGCCGCATGCGGAAAGGCAGTTCGATGTTCTGGCGCCGCAGGCGGCACCGCTGGCGTGCGACCCCTTGGCCGCTTCCGATGCGCCGCCGGGTCCGGCCGATGTCGTCTTCGGAGCCTTCCGTACCCCTTGACGGGAACATTCGGAAGCTTCCTTCACTGCCGCCCGGCAAGATGTTGCTTCAGGCGCGCGATCTCCTCGGCGCTCCAGCCCTTGATGCCGGTCACCTCGATCCACGCATCGACATAATGAGCCGGGGCATAGACATGGCCGTGCCCCATCGGAGAGGTCGTCGCCATGGCCATGTCGACCGTCAGCTGGAGCAGCGTTACGATCGGATACCATCGCATGTCAGGCGAGACGTCAGGGCCGCGTGGCGGCTTCATCCAGTCCGGTTCGCGATAGAGATAGCGATAGCCGAAGAAGGTCACCGGGTCGCTGGCATATTGCAGATAGACGAACCGCATCGGTCCCCAATGCGAACCGGGCTCCTCGGCTGCGCCGTCCTGATTCATGAACCGGGCGAAGGAGCCGTCGCGGAACCGGGGGAGCCAGGCGGGCGATCCGGGATCACGCGCAGCGGTGAGGGACCGCCAAAGCCTGCTCGGATAGGGCGGGCCGCTCCACAAGGCGCCCTGGAAGGGGTCGCCGATCACTTCGAAAAGATCGGTCGACTGCTCGGAATTCATCGCTCCGAGGCTCAGGCCGTGCAGGTAGAGCCGGGGGCGGTAATTCCTGGGAAGGGTGATCCAATAGCCGTAAACCTCCGAAAACAGCGCGCGGGCGGCATCGGCACCATAATCCGGCTCCACAAGCAAGGAGAGCCAGCTTGCGAGGTAGGAGTATTGCTGTGCGACGCTCGCTACGTCGCCGTTGTAAAGATATTCCAGGCTGTCCATTGCGGACGGATCGATCCAGCCGGTGCCGGTGGGCGTCACCACGACGAGCACGGACCTGTCGAATCCGCCGACGCGCTTCAACTCTTCCAGCGCCAGCCTCGCGCGCGCTTCCACAGTCTCGGCCGATCGCAGCCCCACGTAAACGCGGACGGGCTCCATCGCATCTCTTCCGGAGAAGGCTTCCAGTTCCAGTCTGGTCGGCCCGGAGGAGATGAACTCCCGTCCTGCCCGTCCAAGGTTATCCCATTCAAGCAGGGAGGTGCTGCTGCCGGTCTTCAAAGGATCCGTCGGTTGCCGCGTTTCAGGCTCGATCAGGGCATCATATTGTTGATATGACGAATCCGCGGCGCGGAGGATCATTTGCAAGAGAACCCCGCTGATCAGGGACCAGAACAGCGCGACTGCCGCGATGGCACCGATCACGTTTGACACCCGTCTCGGTACGAAACGGCCGGCTTGTGCCGATATCAAGCGGAACGTCAGCCCGAATAGCCGAGCCAGAGCGATGAGGATGACAAATGTCGCTATCGCGATCAGGCCGACCTCGAGCGGGTGTGCACCGGGAACGGGTTCCAATCCCATTACCTCACGGATCGTGTTCTGCCATTGCGCAGCACGCCAGAGGAAAACAATGGCGACAATGATGCATATGACCGTGGCGACAAGCTTGACGAAACGCAGGATACGGCCTCGCGGCATCGGCAGTTCCATGTAGGACCACAGCCAATATCCGAACACTCCGGTGAGATACCCGGCTGCCAGGGAACATCCTGAGAGTATCCCTTGAGTGAGATACGTCCGCGGCAGCAGGCTGGGAGTCAGGGAGAAGGCGAAGAACAGGGCTCCCAGGAGGAGACCACCGGTCGACAGTGAGTTCCAGAGCCTCGCAACCCTGCTACGTCTCATGCGCTACGCCGTTCTGGCCGCCGTCAGCCAGCCATAAGTCAGCCACGCGACACCATGGGTGATGAGATCGACCCCCAGCAGAAGCCCGAGCACCCAGATGCTGCTTGCCGGCCATCCCGAAAGGATGATGAAGCCGGCCACGATGCCGAACACGCCTGAAAGAAGCATCAGCCAGCCGGCCTCGCTCCAACGTCTGAAAGCGACGATAAATACGGACAATGCCGGACGCCAGAAACACCAGCCCCAGCATGAAGGTGAGGATCAGGGCGCCCGAAACGGGTTGGTACACCACCATCCAGCCAAAGACGATATAGAGCAGGCCCAGCAGCACTTGCCAGATGAACCCGCCCCATCCCTTTGTCCAGAAGGCATGGAGGATTTCGAATGCTCCGACGACGATCGCTGTAAAGCCGATCAACAATGTGCTGATGAAGGTGGCAAGCGCCACGTCACCCAGCACCAATATGCCGCCCAGGATCAGGACGATCCCCAGCAGCACACGAACCCAGACAGGCGGCCCGGAGAAAGTCCCAGACGTTTCGGAATTATAGGTGGTCATGTCAGCCTCCTCATATTAATGGACATACCGCTTCGTCCAATTCACGACCCGATCTTGCCGTTTCACCGCAATTACAGGCGGAAAAGCATGTCTGCTTTTCCGGATTCGCCCGTCAAATCCGGGTTCGGCACCTCATTTCGAACCGGCATCGGCCACATCTGAGGGCTCCACTGCCGGCTTCGGCCCCTTCGGACTCCATTCCGCAAGACGTTGGGTCACCGCAAACAGGGCCGGGATGATGAATAGGCCGATGGTCGTTGCGCCCAGCATGCCGCCGAGAATGGTGACGCCGACTGCCCGACCTGCACCGGCGCCGGCACCGGTGGCGATCGCCAGGGGGATGATGCCGAAAATAAAGCTCAGCGCCGTCATCAGCACGGCGCGAAAACGCTGCTCGGCACCCAATCGCGCGGCTTCTTCGATCGATCGCCCTTCCTCGCGGCGCTCTTTGGCGAATTCGACGATCAGGATGGCGTTTTTCGAGGCAAGCCCGATCAGGAGCACGATCGCGATCTGCGCATAAAGGCTGTTCTGCAGCCCGAGCAACAAGAGCGTCAGGGTCGCGCCGAGCAGGGCTGCCCCGAGCGACAGGACGACGGCAACGGGCAGCATCCAGCTTTCATAAAGAGCCACCAGGAACAGATAGGCGAACAGGAATGCCAGGGCGAAGACAATGGGCTCCTGGCCGCCGCTGCGCCGCTCCTGGAAGGAGAGGCCCGACCATTCGAAGCCGTAACCGGCCGGAAGCACCTCCGCCGCCACACGCTCGATCGCATCCATGGCCGCCCCGGAACTGCCGCCGGGTGCTGCCTGCCCGTTGATCGCGGCCGCCACAGCGAGATTGTACCGGGAGATGACGAACGGGGCGAGAACGGTCGTGGTCGAGACGACGGTCCTGAGCGGCACCATCGCGCCCGTCCGGCTGCGAACATGGAGATTGAGGATATCCTCCGCATCCGCCCGGTGCTCGGCATCGGCCTGAAGATTGACCTGGAAAACGCGTCCCTGCAGCGTGAAATCGTTCACGTAGCGCGAACCGAAATTGGCGCCGATCGTGGAATAGATATCGGCGGCGCTCACCCCCAATGCTTCCGCGCGGGTCCGGTCGACCTCGACGAAAATCTGCGGGACATCCGCACTGAAGGTCGTCGCCACCCCGCCGATCTCCGGCTGCTGGTTGATTTCGTTCACCAGGGCGCGCACGACCGCGGCGATCTCCTCCGGCGGCTGGCCCTGGAGCGCCTGGAGACGCAGGTCGAGGCCGCCGACTGCGCCCAGCCCGGATATTGCCGGCGGCGCAAAGACGGAGACGATGGCACCCGGCATGGTGGAGAACTGCGCCCGCAGCCTTGCAAGGATGGCGCCGAGCTGCAGATCCGGTGTCCGGCGCTGATCCCAGGGATCAAGGGCTGCGACCACCATGGCTCCGTTGGGAGATGTGGTCCCCTGCAGGATGCTGAACCCCGCCACGGAAATGATATTCTCTACCCCCGCCGTTCTCGACAATACCTGCTCGACCTCATTGACGATGGCTCGGGTGCGGTCGAGCGATGCCGCGTTTGGAAGCTGGATGTCCAGGAAAAGGGCGCCTTGATCTTCATCCGGTAGGAAGGTGGCCGGCAAGCGCGTGAAAAGCAGGACGGCGCCCAGGAAGCAGGCTGCGAGCACCGCAAGGGGTATATACCAGAGACGAACGAGGAAGCCGATGATCCGCCCATAGCCGTCACGCGTCCTGGTCACCAGGCGGGCGAACCAGCCGAGCGGCCCGCGCCGGTATCCGCTCTCTCCGCGCCGCAGCAGGCTCACGCTGAGAGCCGGGCTGAGCGTCAGGCCGACGATGGACGAGAGCACCAGCGCTGCCGACAGGGTGACGGCGAACTGGCGATAGAGCTGCCCGTTGATGCCCGGCAGGAACGCAGTCGGCGTCACCACGGCGAGCAATACGAGCGTTGTCGAGACGATCGGGCCGGTGATCTGCCCCATGGCCTTGCGGGCCGCGGCGGCCGTATCGATATCGGGATCGTCTTCCATGACGTGCTTTACGTTCTCGACGACAAGGATCGCATCGTCCACCACCAGCCCGATCGCAAGCACCAGCGCCAGCAGGGAGATGGTGTTGATCGAATATCCGAACGCGAGGAGGACGGCCATCGCGCCCAGCATCGAGACGGGGATCGCCAGAGCCGAAACCAGCATGGCGCGCCAGTCCTGCAGAAACAGGAATGTGACAGCGAGCACGATAAGAAAGGCCTCGACGAGAATGCGGACGATCAGGGTGATGCTCGCCCGCACGAAGCGCGTGGCGTCATAGACGACCTGGTATTCGAAGCCGGAAGGAAATTGTGGGGAAAGGCGCTGGAGTTCGGCAAGGACGGCGTTGGCCGTCTGGATGGCATTCGCGCCAGGGGCCTGGTTTATCTGCATCATCACCGCATCATGCCCGCCGAAACGTGCGCTCGAGGCATAGTTGCGGGCACCAAGTTCGATACGGGCAATGTCACGCAGCCGCACGATCGCGCCGGCCTGGCCGGTGCGAAGGACAATCGAGCCGAACTCCTGCGGGCTCATCAACCGGCCGCGGGCCACGAGCGTGTACTGCACTTCCGTGCCTTCCTGCGCTGGCTGGGCGCCGGCCTGACCGAGCGAAGCCTGGATGTTCTGCTGTTGGATCGCCGCCGCCACATCCTCCGCCGTTATGCCGAGAGCATCCATGCGCGTCGGATCCATCCATATGCGCATGGAAAATTCGGATGCGCCGACAACCGAAACCTCGCCGACGCCGGTGACGCGCGAGATCGCGTCGACAATCGTCGTCGAGGCAAAATTGGTGATCTCAAGTATGTCGAGTTTGTCACCCGGAGAATAAAACGCGATGCCCAGCACGAAGTCAGGCGATCGTGACCTTACCGATACCCCTTGCTGGGCCACGGCCGTCGGCAATTGCGAAATCGCCAGTTGTGCCCTGTTCTGGACGTTGATCTGCGCGACGTCCGGGTCGGTGCCTACTTCGAAGGTCACCGAGAGCGAATACTGCCCGGCATTCGAACTGGACGACGACATATAAAGCATGTTGTCGACACCGTTGATTGCCGTCTCCAGCGGCCCGCCGACGACATCGGCAATCACCTCCGCACTGGCCCCGGGATAGCTCGCCGAGACGGTTACCGTCGGCGGCGTGATCTGCGGGTATTGCTGTACCGGCAGCGAAAAGATTGCGATTGCGCCGGCGATCGAAATCACGATCGACATGACGATCGCAAGCCGCCTGCGGGTGATGAAGAGATCGGAAATCATGTGCCGCCGCCGACAGGTTGCCCCTCGCTCGGCTGCACCATTATGCCGTCGGCGAGACGCTGAACGCCCTGGACCACGACCTGCTCGCCTCCGTTCAGACCCGCGGTAACGGCCCAGCCCGCCCCCACGCGCGCCCCCGTGTCGATGCGCCGTTGTGAAACGGTGTTGTTGGCGCCCAGTAGATAGACGAAGCGTCCCTCGCGATCCTGCAGTACGGCCGTCTGCGGCACGATCGGCAGGTCCGGCACGTTCCTTTCCTGGACGGAGAGCGTAACGAATTGTCCGGGAATGAGTATGTGGTGGGGATTGGGAAAGACTGCCCGGGCGATAACCGTTCCGGTCTGCGGATCCACCTCGTTCTCGACAAAGTCGAGGTGCCCCGGCTCTTCATATTCGGTCCCGTTCGCAAGCTTCAGTGAAAGCTTCAGCGCATTCGGATCGATATTGTCACCGCCGGCTCCACGCTGCCTGAGCGTGACCAGCAGGCCTTCGGTTATGGCGAAGGATATACGGATGGGATCCAGGCTCACAACACGCGCCAGCGAACCCGAATCCGGCCCTACCAGATTGCCCACCGTGAAATTCGCGCGGCCGATGCTGCCGGAGATCGGTGCTGCGATGCGGGTGTAGGAGAGGTTGAGTTGAGCTGTATCCAGTGCCGCTCCGGCGGCTTGCACATCCGCGACTGCGGTATCGAAACCGGCTTGGGCGTCATCCAGAACGGCCTGCGAGACGGTTTTTCGGGCGAACAGATCCCTGTTACGCGCAAGCGTTCTTTCCGCCGATGTACGGGTTGCCTCAGCGCGGGCCAGCTGTGCCCTGGCCGATGCAACCGATGCTTCAAGCTCACTCGGGTCTATTTCAAACAGCATGTCTCCGGCTTTCACCGCTTGCCCGTCATCGAATTTGACGGACTGCAGAAAACCAGTAACGCGCGCGCGGATGTCCACGGTTTCGATCGCTTCGACACGGGCGGTGAACCGTGCCGGACTGTTCACCTGCTGCTTCTCGACCTTTTCGACGATGACTGCGGGAGGCGGACCCGCCGGCCTCCCGCCGGGCTGCTGGGCGAGGGAAACCGGCGCAGTATGGAGGGCCACGCTTGCCAGGCAGACGATCGTCAGACATGCCGAAGAAAGATGTGTGCCCATCACCGTCCCTCGCTGATCGTCATGGCCGGGCTCTGCGCAGGGTAAGGGCGATTGCGATGTAGGCACCCCCCGCCACGAGCAGGGAAATGCCGGCGATCGTTCCCGGTGTGTAAATGGCGGTGTAGGGGAGCTTCAGGGTAAGCGCCGCACTGGCGGCCAGTGCGACCAGGCCCGCTATTGCGAACCAGTACCAGCCCTCCTGCTTCCTGACCCTGACGGCAAGCGCGATTTGCAGAATGCCCTGCACCAGAAATACGAGTGCGATCAGGAGCGTGATCGCCAGGGCACCCTTCAACGGGTTGAAATAGATCAGGATACCGCCCACCAGCTCGACCGCGCCGGTGAGCTCCTGCCAGATGAAGCCGCTCCACTCCTTGACCCTGAGGGATTGGACCATTTTGACGATGCCAGCGAGCGCAAGGACAAAGCCGAGGACGACGCTCGCCGCAAAGGTGGAAACCGCCGGCAGCGCGACGGCCAATGCCCCACACACCACCAGGACAATGCCCAATATGAGGAACCATCCCCATTTTGAGTGGAGAGACCCTGCCTGTTCCCGTTGACCGGTTCCTGTGGTTGAAACGCCACTCATCGCCGATCGTCCACCTGAAATCCTGCTCTGGGCGGTATTCATTTCCGGTCTCCGAAAATTTCTCCGCCGTTCAATAATCCACCGGGTCGCGGATGATCGGGCATGTCATGCAGTGGCCGCCGCCGCGGCCACGCCCGAGCTCCCCTCCGGCAAGGGTGATCACTTCGATGCCCGCCTTGCGCAGAAGCGTGTTGGTGTAAGTATTGCGGTCATAGGCCAGCACCGTGCCGGGCGAGAGGCAGACGAGATTGGCGCCGCTGTCCCACTGGGTGCGCTCGCGCACATAAGCGTTGCCGCCGGTCTCCACCACGCGCATTTCCTTCAGGCCAAGCGCATCGCGAACGGTCTCGACCAGGGAACCTTTATCCTTGCGCAGGTCGAGCGTGCCGGGCTTGCTGCCCGGCCGATAGGAGAACGCCTCGATGCCGTTGACGATATCGGGGTAGATCAGCACGCAATCCCGGTCGGCGAAGGTGAAAACCGTGTCGAGATGCATCGCGGCGCGCAGCTTGGGCATTGCTGCGACGATGACGCGCTCGACCGCGCCCTTCTCGAACAGGGTCGCCGCGAGCTGGCTGATCGCCTGGCGTGAGGTGCGCTCGCTCATGCCGATGAGCAAATTGCCCTTGCCGATCGGCATCACGTCGCCGCCCTCCAGCGTGGCGAGGCCCCAATCCATGGTCGGGTCGCCCCACCAGACGTTGACCTTGCCGGCGAAGTCTGGATGGAACTTGTAGATTGCGGTGGCGAGGATCGTCTCTTCATGGCGCGCCGGCCAGAAGAGCGGGTTGAGGGTAACGCCGCCATAGATCCAGCAGGTGGTGTCGCGCGTATAGAGGGTGTTGGGCAGAGGCGGCAGGAGATATTCGGCCACACCTGCCGCATCGCGGATCAGCTTCAGCATCTCGCCGCCGATTTCCTCGGGAAATTCGTGGGTCGACAGCCCGCCGATGAGGGTTTCGGCAAGTTCGCGGTCGGGCAGGCCTTCGAGGTAGCTCCGGATCTCGTCGATCAGGCCAAGTCCGACCTGATTTGGCACGACCTGATTGTCGAGGATCCATTTCTTGGCATCCGGCACGGCCAGGGCCTGCGTGAGGAGGTTGTGCATTTCGACGACGTCGACGCCGCGGTCGCGCATCTTGGCGATGAAATCGAAATGGTCGCGCTTGGCGACATCGACCCAGAGAACATCATCGAACAGCAAGGCATCGCAGTTGCTGGGGGTCAGCCTTTGATGCGCCCGGCCGGGCGCGCAGACCATCACTTTTCGCAATTGGCCGACCTCGGAATGAACGCCGTAAACGGTTTGGTGCATTGACATGGATAACCTCCTGAATGCCTCGCAATATCTCCGTCAGACCGTGATGCTCCCCGTCGCCAAGCCGTAGATTCCGATCACCGCTCCCAGAGCGGCGAGGGCAAAGATCAGCCATTCAATGGGCGTGAAGACCTGTTTGCCCTGTTCGCGCCGGGCCCAGAGATAGAGCAATGTGCCGGGTGCATAGAGGACGGCGGAAAGCAGCACGAATTTCAGGCCGCCCGCGATGATCATGAAAAGCGTATAGAGCGCGGCAATGCCGGCGATGATCAGGTCACGCCTTCGATCAGTCGCATGCACCTCATAAGTCTCGCCCCGGTTGGCGATCAGGACGGCATAAGCCGCCACCAGGAAATACGGGATCAGCGACATCGCGCTGGTGAGGCTCAGCATCAGCGCGAAGGCATCCTGTGACCAGTAGGTGCTGATGACGAAGAGCTGCACGATGATGTTGGTCAGCCACAGCGCTGCCGCCGGCACCCGGTTCTGGTTTTCGGCCGCAAACAGCTTTGGCATATCTTGCGACTTCGCTGCCGTGAACATGACCTCGGCGCAGATCAGCGACCAGGCCAGGTAGGCGCCCAGCACCGAGATGAGCACGCCGATGCTGATAAACACCGCGCCCCAATGGCCGACAACCGCCTCCAGCATCGGCGCCATCGATGGCTGCCGCATCCCGGCGATGTCGACCCTTGCCAATACCCCGTAAGGGAGCAGCGTGACCGCCACCATCAGCCCGGTCACCCCGACAAAGCCGAGGATTGTCGCCTTTCCGATGTCCGAACGCTCCTTCGCATAGCGCGAATAGACACTGGCGCCCTCTATGCCGAGGAAGACGAATACGGTTACCAGCATGGTGGCGCGAACCTGTTCGAAGAGGCTCGTCTCCGGCATTCCCGCACCTCCATAGAAATTGGCGCGGAAGAGATCTGCCTTGAAGGCGAAGAGGAGTATCAGGATGAAAGCCAGGATCGGTACGATCTTGGCGATTGTCACCACGGTATTGATAAAGGCCGCCTGCTGCACGCCGCGCAATATCATGAAGTGGAAGAGCCAGATGCCGATCGAGGCGACGACGATCGCGGTCACCGTATTGCCGTCGCCGAACACGGGGAAGAAGGCTCCCAGCGTCGATTTGATGAGCACCCAATAGGACACATTGCCGATGCAACTGCCGATCCAGTAACCGAAGGCGGACAGAAAACCCGGATAATCGCCGAAGCCGGCCTTGGCATAGGCGAAGACGCCGGCGTCCAGATCGGGCTTTCGCTCGGCGAGGGACTGGAAGACACGGGCCAGCATGTACATGCCGCCGCCGGCGATGCACCAGGCGATGATCGCCCCGAACGGACCGGTGGCGCCGCCGAAGGTGCGCGGAAGCGAGAATATGCCGGCGCCGATCATCGAACCCACGACCATCCCGGTCAAAGCGAACAGCGGCAGCTTTTGATTGGCCTGGATTGTCATGCTGCAACTCCTTGAGTTAACACGGCAACAGTCGCATTCAGCGAGTTCGTGGTGTTGTCTCGTCAGAGTTGCCGGACGATTTCAAATTTATACCGCCGTGGCGAAGATGAGATTAGCAGGGAATCCCACTGCTATGCACCTCGTCTCTATTTTGAAGAAGAAGTCATCGCAGCGGATGCGTAATCGCTGGATTTATACCTTGAAATGGCTGTAGAATTCTCGCAACACAATATTAACCATACGCATGATCATGCGATGTCGAAATGATCACGAAAGATAAAACGTGATCAGCGGCAGCCAGAGCCGCCACCAAAGGCTGCGGGTGGGGGCTCGAGACAGGATTTCAGGCCTGCAGTTTCCCCAACAAGACCCCCAATCGGTCGACAGGAGCGACATCATCCAGCCCGGCCGGCGACGGACAGGGTAATGTCTTGCACGACATGCGCACTTCCCTGGGGCTATAGCCGAACTCCCGCTTGAAGGCGCGGCTGAATTCCGATGCGTCGGGAAAGCCGCGCTCCTCCGCAATGTCCAGAATGCGCCGGGTGTCCCGGGGATCAGCCAGGGCTGAATGAGCGTCGACCAGGCGACGATGCTGTATGTAGTGGAACACGCCGCCATATGGCTCGAACAGGCGATAGAGCCGCGAACGGGATATGCCGAGTTCACGCTGCAAGGTTGATACGCTGAGGTCGGGAGCTCTTATGTTCGCCTGCACAAAGCAGCGGGCGCGTTCGAGCAGGCTGAAGCTTATCGCGTCACTGGCCTCATGAAGACGGTCGGGCGCCGGTGCAACGCAGGCGAGGATCATTGCTTTAGTTGCAGTCACCAGCTTGGGCAGGTTTTTCGCATCCATCGACGGAAGACAACGGGCGAGACCTGCCAGGTAATCTCCGAGAAGCTTCGCCATGCCGTCGTCACGGGTCGAGAATTCAGCCCTATCCAGCACATCGACCATGCCACGGAAGAAGTCCCGTGGCACGAACAACTGCAGCATTTCGCTGTCGGTCAAAACGCCTTCGAAAACCTTTCCGAGCGGGTGGATCTGCACCGAGCGCGTGTGTCCCTTGAACGTCGTCTTCGGAGCGATCGTAACGGAACTGCCGCTCAGCATTACGCTGATCAGCCAATGATCGACGGGATCACGCCGCACATGTCCGGACAGGCTGGCGAAGCCCAAACCATCGGTCCTGACACGCGAGAAGACCAGATGGCCGAGATCCCAGAGCACCTGCTCTCCAAGAAAATCGACAGTGAAATCGTCGGGTTCCGTCAGATCGACCATCGGGGCATAGCTGGCGCGCCAGGCCAGAAACTGCTCCTCCGGAGGAAGGTCAAGCGTCGAGAATTCGAAGGCAGGAACCGAGGGTTTTTCGGGAGTAGCGGCCAGCGGTCGCCCCGCGACATGCTCCGTGACCTCGAAGGGGGCTTCCGTTCGGACCGATAGCGGCTTGCGGACCGTGAACTCTGCTTTTGAAGCAGCGCTGCCCGCAGAAGGAAGTCCAAGCGGTAACATCTCTTCTCCTCCAAAAGAGCCGTTCCACGTCCCGAATGAAATCTATGCGAGATGCTAATATTCCTCAAGTGATACGCTTGGTCAAAACTGCAAGAAGCGAGCAGCTTTTACTTGAAGTTCCGGGAAATTGGCCAGGAATCTCATAAATATGCTCTGCGTCTCTTTTGCTGCAGCACACGCGATATTTTGGCGGAATCGGCTTGCCCCCATCCGGCGGCCGCGACAATTTACCGGGAAGGTCCGCGATGCAAGGCATTCCCGGAAGCTATTGGAGGTGACGGTGCATGAATGAGCCCGATGCGCCGCAGCCGCTTTCCACTGTCGAAGCGCTTATTCCCGTCGCCTGTCTCATCCTGCTGGTGGCGCTTGCATTTTATCTGTTCGGCGACGCAAGCGCATCAGGGCCGACGCAGGTGGCGATTGTCGTGTCGGGCATGATCGCGGTGTTCATCGCCTGGCGACGCGGTCATTCGCTTTCATCGCTGAATGCGGCGGCGATCGCGAGCGTGAGTTCCGGCATCGGGGCGATCTTCATTCTCTTCGCGGTCGGCGCATTGATCGGCACCTGGGCGTTGAGCGGAACGCTCATCGCGATGGTCTATTACGGACTGCAGATACTCAATCCTGCTTATTTCTACTTCACCGCCGCTATCGTCTGCGCGGTGGTTTCATTCTGTATCGGCAGTTCCTGGACGGCCGTCGGAACGATCGGGATTGGCCTGATGGGTGTTGCCCTGAGCATCGAGATGGATCCGGCGATCACCGCCGGCGCCATAATCTCGGGTGCTTATTTCGGCGATACCGTATCCCCGCTCTCAGACTCGGCCAATCTCGCCGCCGGCGTGGTCGGCGTCAATCTCTATGAGCATGTCCGTGAAACGGCCCTTACATCGTCGATAGCACTGGCAATCGCCCTTCTCGTATTCTGGATGATCGGAAGGCCCGCCGATTTCAACACGAGCGGTGAAATCGCCGCCATGGCGGGCGCTTTTGACATATCGCCGGTTCTCTTCTTGCCGCTTGTCGTCGTCATTGGCCTGGCGCTTTTCAAGATGCCGCCTTTCACATCGATTTTCCTCGGTGCGATCACGGCATGCGTTCTTGCCGTCGTGGTCGCGCCCGAACGTGTGATGGCCTTCGCAGGCACTGTCAGCCGCGACGATCTTCCGGCCTGGCTTTTGCTCGTCAAGGGCGTCTGGCTGGCATTCGCAAACGGGTATGTGTCGACGACGGGAGTTGCGGATATAGACCAGCTGCTGTCTCGCGGCGGCATGGAAAGCATGCTAGACACGATCTGGCTGGTGATCGCAGCGCTTGCCTTCGGCGGCGTCGTCGAAAAAGCCGGCGTGCTCGACAAGCTGGTTACGCCGGTCATCAGCGCCGCCAAAACCACCGGCGCCCTGATCGCGTCACTGGTCGCCGCCGTCATTGCGATGAACGTCATTACCGCCGACCAATATATCTCGATCGCCCTGCCGGGGCGAATGTTCAAGGCCGCCTTCGCAAGGCGTGGTTTCGCAGCCGTCGTGCTTTCACGCGCCGTTGGTGGCGCCGCGACGCCCACATCGGCGCTGGTTCCCTGGAACAGCTGTGGTGCCTATATGGCTGCCACGCTGGGTGTGCCGACGCTTGTCTACTTTCCCTATGCCGTCTTCAGTCTCGTCAGCCCGCTTCTGGTAATCGCCGTGGCCTTCGCGGGTCTGCGCACGATGCGAGAACCCGACACGACCGAGTAGCCGGTTGTCCGGGCCAATGAGCATTTCGCGCACGATAAATGCGGCAAAACAAACAGATAGGGCGGCAGTGCGAGCGAATGCGAGCGCATCCCGCTCTAAGAAGTCGACGACGGCATTTGGCTCGTCAGCTTCATGCATTATGATCTGGGATACTTCGATGACGAGACATGCAGGCTCGAATCGTTGCCGAACCCTTTCGGCCCCAAAGTGTTACCTATGTCTCAGGAATAAACCGTAACCTATGTATCCAGAACGGACCCCGGAAATAATGGCGCGCCCGAAAGGATTCGAACCTCTGACCCCCAGATTCGTAGTCTGGTGCTCTATCCAGCTGAGCTACGGGCGCTTGCCACTTGATGTGCGCGTCAATCAGCGCAGCGCGGTTCCTAATGGGTTCGGTCTCCAATTGCAAGCGCTTATGACAAAAAACTGTAACCCATCAGCAAATTCTTTTTCCACAGCGTGTTGTCTGGAAGAAGAGTGGAGGGGGCATGGCCTGGGACCGTTTCAGGCGCTCTTGTCCGCTTCCGTCGCCTCTTTCTGCCGGCGCCAATTGGCGAGCGAAACCGGCATGTCGGGAATGCGGATTTCGAAATGCGTGCCGCAGGTCCTGTCCTCGCGCAGCTCGATGCTGCCGCCATGCGCGCGCACCAATTCGTGTGCAATGGCAAGACCGAGCCCCGTGCCGTCGCTGCGCGTCGAGCCGCGGAACGCGGTGAACAGGTTGTCGCGCGCCTTCTGCGGCAGTCCGGGCCCGGTATCCTCGATGCCGATGATCGCCACCGAGCCGACCCGTCCCGCCGTCACCGTCAGCCGCTTGACGACACTTTGATCGCCCGGCCGATCCGCGCTCATCGCCTGCACCGCATTGCGGCAGAGATTGGTGATGATGCGGAAGAACTGTTCCGTATCCGCATCCATCTCGAAATCCTGCGGTACGCGATTGCGGAATTCGATGCCGCTTTCGGGCTCGATCGCCAGCGTTTCCTCGACATCGGTGATGATGGTGTGGAGAGCCACGCGTCGCCGCTTCGGCGGTGCTTCCTGGGTACGGCCATAGGCGATGACGCTCTCGGCATAGCTGATCGCGCGGTTGAGCGTGCGGATGAGCTTGGGCGCGAAACGCTGCACCACCGGGTCCCGCGCATCGGCGAGATGATCGGACATCAGCTGCGCCGATGCCAAGATATTGCGCATGTCATGATTGATCTTGGAAACGGCGAGCCCGAGATCGGCGAGGTGCTTCTGCTCGGAGAAGGTGCGCTGCAAATCGGTCTGGATCGCCGCCAGCTGGCGCTGCGCCACGCCGAGCTCGTCCCTGCGGTCGTCGGGGATGATGATGCGGGTGGGGTCGTCGGGCGCCTGGGCAAAATTGATCATGTTGCGGTGCATGCGCCGGACCGGGCGCAGCAGAAGCTCGTTGATGGCGAGATAGACAAGGCTGGCGGCGATCAGCGAGATCACCAGCGACAGCACGGCCACATTGCGCGCATAGTGCAGCATCGCCTGGCGCAGCGGCGCATCGGAGGTTACGAGTTCGATCACCTTGCCGCTGTTGCCTATCGGGCCATAGACCCGCAATGTGCGGTCGCCGCCGGTAAACAGCGTGTCGAATGCATCCCAGATCGCCGCCGCCTCGCTGGTATGGGCGAGGTCGATATGCTGGTCGATCTTCTGCGGCATTTCCGACATGGCGAGGAGCCGCGAAGCTCCCTTCTCGCGCAGGGCGATGGCCTTCGTGCCTGTCGCCAGCAGCACACTGTCCTGCACCGACTGCGGCACAACAGGGGTTTCACTGTCGGCCAGAACAATGCTTGCCGCGGCCACCGTATCGAGCCGCGCCGTCAGCCAGCGCATCCGCATGCTGGCGACGGAAGGCACGAAGATGAGCACTTCCGCCACCAGGACGGAGAAGATCGTCAGGAGAAGCACCTTGCTGGAGAGGCGGTGACGCAGCGGCAATCTGCTCAACGGGCGGTTTTTTTCGCAGGCGCTGGCGCGGCATGCAGAGCCGGGGCCGGCTTCCACCACCCCATCCGTCACCGAGCCATCTTCTTTTCCGGCCATTGATTCGATCCGATGAGCATTGCTGCCGGGAACACGGCACCACTGAATCATATATGTGAGGGCGCCGGGTTTTTCCATGCCGGTGCCTCGTATCGCCCTTGGAAACAATAGTTGATGAAATAGTCGGAAGTTGATAGACATTGCCGCGAATGGCTGAAGGATCGGGTGCGGCATGGATGATCTTGGAGTGCAAGAGCGCGCGGTTCTCGAAATCATAACGGCCAATCCCTTTGCCGGGCAGCAGGAGATTGCCGATACGCTGGGTCTGGCACGCTCTACGGTCGCGGCCCATATCGTCCAGCTCGTGCAGAAGGGCTATATCCTCGGGCGTGGCTATGTCCTGCCCGCGCAGAAGCGCATTGCGGTTTTGGGCGGCGCCGTATTCGACCGCAAATATCATGCCCGCGCGCCGCTGATCCCGGGCACCTCCAATCCGGTCGACGGTCACCGCAGCTTCGGCGGTGTGGCGCGCAACGTGGCAGAGAATCTCGCCCGCCTCGACGTGACGACGAGCTTCGTCTCGATCGTCGGCGACGACGATACCGGCCGTTCCATCATCCGCGGCTTGCGCGATCTCGGTGTCGATGTGAGCCAGATGATCGTCACGGGTGAAGCGCCGACGGCCGAATATGCCGCCATATTGGGGCCGGAGAACGAGCTGGTGCTTGGCATCGCCGATATGGGCATCTTCGACCTGTTCCAGCCCGCCCATCTCGATCGCGTCTGGCCGCATCTGGCCGCCGCCGCTTTCGTGTTCGCCGATTGCAATCTGCCGGCCGAGACGCTTGCCGCGCTGATCACACGCCGGCGGGGTGCGCGCTTCAGGCTTGCCATCGACGCGGTATCCTCGCCCAAGGCGCGGCGGCTGCCGGAGGATCTGAGCGGCGTCGACATTCTCTTCCTCAACCTTGACGAGGCGCATGCGGTTCTCGGATATGATGAAAAGGAGCAGCCCCTCTCACCGGAGAAGGCTGTGGAGGCGCTGCGGAAGAGGGGCGTTGCCCAAGCGGTGCTGACCATGGGTGCGGCAGGCATGCTGGTATCGGATGCGGACAGCCTGATGAAGATCGAGGCGGTTCCCGCCCGGCCTGTCGATGTCACGGGCGCCGGCGACGCGATGATCGCCGGCACGCTCTATCGTCTTCTATCGGGTAGCAGCCTCGTCGAGGGCGCGCGCACCGGCTCGTTGCTGGCAACGCTCACCACCGAGAGCGAGGCGAGCGTCCATCCGCTTCTTTCGCCGCATTTCCTTGCGGCCCACATGCATCGAATTCCTGCTTCAGAAAGGCACCAATCATGAACGCATCGCTTCTTCACCCGACCGAGGAGGTCAAGGCCGCGATTGCCGATGGCGCACCGGTGGTCGCGCTTGAATCGACCATCATCACCCATGGCATGCCCTATCCGGCCAATCTGGAGATGGCGCGCAAGGTCGAGGCGGTGATCCGGAGCCATGGCGCGGTGCCGGCGACGACCGCCGTGGTCGAGGGCAAGATCCGCGTCGGCCTCGCGGATGCGGAAATCGAAACGCTGGCGCAGGCAAAGGATGCGGTGAAGGCATCGAGCCGCGATCTTGCCGCGGCGATGGTGCAGGGCCGCTCGGCAGGCACCACCGTTTCCGCCACAATGCGCATTGCGGCGCTCGCCGGCATCGACATCTTCGCCACCGGCGGCGTCGGCGGCGTCCATCGGGGCGCGGAGGCGACCTTCGATATCTCCGCCGACCTGACGGAGCTCGGCCAGACCGCAACCACCGTCGTCTGCGCCGGCGTCAAGTCGATCCTCGATATCCCGAAGACGCTGGAATTCCTGGAGACCCAGCGCGTACCTGTTATCGCCTATGGCAGCGATGATTTCCCGGCTTTCTACACCCGCTCCAGTGGCTGCAAGGCCGACCACCGGCTCGACACGCCGGAGGAAATCGCCAGGGCCATGCTCCTCCATGGCCAGCTCGGCTCCGGCACGGGCATCCTCGTCGCCAATCCGATTCCGCAGGCCGATGCGCTCGATCCGGCCTTCATCGACGGCACCATCACCGAAGCCGTGGCCGAGGCGGCAAAACGCGGCATCGGACGCAAGGAGCTGACGCCGTTCCTGCTCGCCCGCATCAATGAACTGTCCGAAGGGGCGAGCCTCAAGGCCAATATCGCGCTCGTCCTCAACAATGCCGATCTTGCAGCAAAGATTGCGGTAGCATATGCGGGATTGAAGCACGTTTGATGGGGAGATAACGATGTTCAATCACGTCATGGTAGGGTCGAACGACATAGAGAGGTCGAAACGCTTCTATGATGCGGTCCTGAAAACGCTCGGCGCGGGCGAGCCGCTGCGCGACAAGGCGGATACCGGCCATATACGGCTCTTTTACCGGCATGGCGGCAATTCCTTCTGCGTCAGCGAACCGATCAACGATGAGCCGGCGACCTTTGCCAACGGCGGCACCATAGCCTTCAAGTGCAGTTCGCCCGAGCAGGTGCAGGAATTCCACGATACCGCAATCCAGCACGGCGGCATCTCGATTGAAGAGGCGCCGGGCCTGCGCAACAGCAATTTTGGACCGTTGTATCTCGCCTATGTGCGTGATCCGGACGGCAACAAACTCTGCGCTATCTATCGACTTCGCTAGGACTCAGATTTCAATATTCATTTGACCGCTTGACTCATCCATAACTCTCCGGTTATTGATCAACCAATAACCAGCGAGTTATGGGTTGAGATGACACATCCGCACGATATCCTTTTCCGAACGCTTGCCGATCCGACGCGGCGGGCCATCTTCGAGCGGCTGTGCCGCGACGGCGACCAGACGGTCGGGGCTCTGACAGCCCAGGCCGGGGTCTCGCAGCCGGCCGTCTCGAAACATCTCGGCATTCTGAAGCAGGCCGGTCTGGTCCGCGACCGCCATGAGGGCCGCCAGACCCATTATAGCGCCGAACTTGCCGCGCTGGCTCCTCTGATCGACTGGACGAACCAGATGACCGGCTTCTGGCAGAGCCGCTTCGATGATCTCGAAAATCTTCTCAAAAGGATGGACCAATGAACCAGACATCGGCTGAAACACGTTCCGTCGTCGTCAAACGTGAATTCCCTTATCCGCCGGAGAAGCTCTGGCGCGCGCTCACGCAGCCGCACCTGATCGAGGAGTGGCTGATGAAGAACGACTTCAACCCCGTCATAGGCCACCGGTTCAATCTTCGGGGGGAGTGGGGCGGCGTGCTCGATTGCGAGGTCCTCGCCGTCGAGCCGAACAGCAAGCTCTCCTACACCTGGAATTTTGCGCATGACGATCCGGCCTATGACCTGAGGAGCGTGGTGGTCTTTACGCTGACCCCAACGGGCTCGGGAACGCTCCTGCGCATGGAGCAGTCGGGCTTTCGTTCGGATCAGAAGCAGGCCTTCGGGGGCGCCAGGGTGGGCTGGCAGGAATTCCTCGCCAAGCTGGATGAGGTCGTGTCGCGGACGGGGGAGACGGCACAATGAAATGGAACAAATGGGTGCGGCAGGTCCACCGCTGGCTGTCGATCGTCTTTACGCTGACCGTCATTGCCAATTTCGTCGCCATGGGGCTGGGCGAGCCGCCCGCCCTGGTGGTCTATTCGCCGCTGCTCCCGCTCTTCCTGCTTCTGTTCAGCGGTCTCTACATGTTCGTGTTGCCGTACATGGCCAGGGGCAAGGAGCCGGTGAGGGGCGACGGGCTCAATCGCCTTGGCTGAACACATATTGCGTCAGCTGCCGGTAGATCTCGCCGGGGCGCAGCACCGATCCGGGAAAGTGGGGATGGTGGATGGCATCGGGAAAGCGCTGCGGTTCGAGGCATAGGCCACCGAAGCGCTGGCTCTGCCGTCCGCCGCGCAAGAGCTGCGGCAGTGGCAGGAAGTTGCCGTCATAGAACTGCAGCCCCGGTTCGGTCGTCCATATCTCCATCTCGATGCCGCTTTGCGGGCCTTCCAGCCTTGCGGCGGGGCGGGGCGCCGTCGCGGGTTGCATGGCGAGGACGAAATTATGGTCGTATTCGGCATGCGGGCTGCCCGAGCGGATCGGCCGCGGTGTGCTGAAATCGAAGGCGGTGCCGGCCACATCGGCGATTTCCCCGGTGGGGATGAGATCGCCGTCGACCGGCGTATAGGCTTTGGCCGGAATGGTCAGCGTGTGGTCGAGGATGGTGTCGGAACCGTCGAGATTGAAATAGGCGTGGCCGGCCAGATTGACGAGGGTAGGGCGGTCGGTCTCGGCGATCAGTTCGACCGTCAGCGTCTGGCCTTCTATGGAGTAGCGGCAGATGGTGCGCACCTCGCCCGGATAGCCCTCGTCATCGTGGGGCGAGACAAGCGTCAGCGTCACCGATGAAGGACCGGCATCGGCGATGCTCCAGAGCTTGCGCGAAAACCCTTCGACGCCGCCGTGCAGATGCGTGCGGCCATTCTCGTTGAGGCTCAGCTGATGGTCGACCCCGTCGAGCGTAAACCGGCCGCCGGCAATGCGGTTGGCGCAGCGTCCGGCGATTGCCCCGACATAAGCGGTCTGCGCCAGGTAATCCTCCAGCCTGTCGAAGCCGAGAACGACCGAATGCGGACCGTCTTCGGTCGGCAAAGTGAGATCGGCCAGCGTCGCCCCATAGGTGAGGATGCGGGCGGTCAACGCCGGCCCACCGATATCGATGGCATGAACCGTCTGCCCACCCGCCAGATGACCGAATTCCGTCTTGTTCATTGCGATTTCCATCCCACTTTTTCTGCGCTTTCGCATTTTTCTCGGGTTATTCTTCCGGTTTTTGGGAGCGATCGCAATCGAATGCGGAAAATTAAAAATAGCGCCTTTTCAATTTATATTACTGTATGATAATAACGAGGCAGTTCGGGAGGAATTACAGTGCCGTGCATTCCCGGAGGAGGCACGGAGAAGGGCTGTAAATTTGCATCGGCGCATTGTGCTTCAAGACAGTGCGCTGGAGCCGGACGGAGGACGACAAGGGAGGAAACAATGTCGTATTTGAAGCGCATGATGATGACTACGGTTGCGGCGGTCGCTTTCGCCGGCGCCGCGAGTGCCGCTGATCTGACGGTCGGCTTTTCGCAGATCGGTTCGGAATCCGGCTGGCGCGCCGCGGAGACCTCGGTCACCAAGCAGGAAGCGGAAAAGCGCGGCATCGATCTCAAGATCGCCGACGCCCAGCAGAAGCAGGAAAACCAGATCAAGGCCATCCGCGGCTTCATCGCTCAAGGCGTGGACGGCATCTTCGTCGCGCCTGTCGTGGCGACGGGCTGGGATGCTGTGCTCGGAGAGGCCAAGGATGCCGAAATCCCCGTCATCCTGCTCGACCGCACCATCGAGACATCGGATCCGGATCTCTACCTGACGGCTGTCACGTCTGACACCGTGCACGAGGGCAAGGTCGCGGGCGACTGGCTGGTCAAGACGGTTGGCGACAAGCCCTGCAATATCGTCGAGCTGCAGGGAACGGTCGGCTCCAGCCCGGCCATCAACCGCAAGAAGGGCTTCGAGGAAGCCATCGCCGGCCATGACAATCTCAAGATCGTCCGCAGCCAGACCGGCGACTTCACCCGCTCCAAGGGCAAGGAAGTGATGGAAGGCTTCCTCAAGGCGGAGAATGGCGGCAAGGACATTTGCGCCCTTTATGCGCATAATGACGATATGGCCGTGGGCGCCATCCAGGCCATCAAGGAAGCGGGCCTGAAGCCGGGCACCGATATCCTGGTCGTCTCCATCGATGCCGTTCCCGATATCTTCAAGGCGATGGCCGACGGCGAGGCCAATGCGACCGTTGAGCTTACGCCCAACATGGCCGGTCCTGCTTTCGATGCGCTGAAGGAATTCAAGGAAACCGGCAAGGCTCCGGAAAAATGGATCCAGACGGAATCGAAGCTCTACACGCAGGCTGACGATCCGATGAAGGTCTACGAAGAGAAGAAGGGCCTCGGCTACTGATCTCTTCGTCCTTCGTTTGATGGCGGCCGTTCCTTCCGGGGGGCAGGAATGGTCGCCGGCAAACTTTGTGATTGCGGACAGAGGAGCGGCAGCATGACCGGGAACGCGTCTCTGCAGGACGCGACGCGGAACACATCGCAAAGCGATGTGCTCCTGAGCGTCGAGAATATTCATAAGTCGTTTCTCGGCTTCAAGGCACTGTCCGGCGTCGATTTCGAGGTCCGCGCCGGTGAAATTCACGCGCTTCTGGGCGAGAACGGCGCCGGTAAATCGACGCTGATCAAGGTGCTCACCGGCGTGCATCAGCCCGATTCCGGCGTGATCCGCTTCGAAGGCCGCAGGATCACCGTGCGCGACACGCTTGCTGCGCAGCATCTCGGCATCGGCACCGTCTATCAGGAGGTCAATCTCCTGCCCAATCTATCGGTCGCGGAAAACCTCTTCATCGGCCGCCAGCCCAAGCGCTTCGGCTTTGTCGATCGTCGCGAGATGGAAAGGCGCGCCCGCGCGCTGCTCGCCCAATACGGCATGGATATCGATGTCTCCGCCGATCTGTCGCGCTATTCGGTGGCCGTGCAGCAATTGATCGCCATTGCCCGCGCCGTCGATCTCTCGGGCAAGGTGCTGATCCTCGATGAGCCGACCGCCAGTCTCGACAGCAACGAGACGGAGATGCTTTTCGCCGTCATGCGCCAGTTGAAGGCGCGGGGCATGGGGATCGTCTTCATCACCCATTTCCTCGACCAGGTCTATGCTGTCAGCGACCGCGTGACGATCCTGCGCAACGGCCGGCTTGCCGGCACGGCGCTCACCAGGGACATGAGCAAGATCGAGCTCGTCTCCAAGATGCTCGGGCGCACGCTCGCCGAGGCCACTCATACGACGCATCGCACGGCGCCACCTGCTTCGGCGCGCCGCATCTCCTTCCGCAATTACGGCCTCTCGCGCAGCATCGCGCCTTTCGATCTCGATATCAGCGAGGGCGAGGTCGTCGGCGTCGCAGGCCTGCTTGGTTCAGGCCGCACCGAGACGGCAAGGCTTCTCTTCGGCATCGATGTCCCCGATAGCGGCAAGGCGTCCCTCGATGGCCGCGAGATCCGCATCCATTCGCCGCGCGAGGCTGTGGCGGCGGGTTTCGGCCTCTGCCCGGAAGACCGCAAGACGGACGGGATCATCGGCGATCTCTCGGTGCGAGAGAATATCGCCCTGGCGCTGCAAGCGCGGCGCGGCTGGCTCAAGCGCCTGTCGAGCCGCGAACAGGCGGAGCTCGCCGACCGCTTCGTCAAGGCGCTGGATATCCGCACGACCGATATGGAAAAGCCGGTCAAATTCCTCTCCGGCGGCAATCAGCAGAAGGTCATCCTCGCCCGCTGGCTCGCCACCAGTCCACGCTTCCTCATTCTCGACGAGCCGACGCGCGGCATCGATGTCGGAGCGCACGCGGAAATCATCGCGCTCATCAACAAGCTCTGTGATGAGGGCATGGCGCTGCTCGTCATCTCCTCCGAGATCGAGGAGATCGTCGCCTATTCCAGCCGTGTCCGCGTGCTACGCGATCGCGTCCATACGGCGGAGCTGACCGGCAAGGACATCAACGCAGGAACGATCATGCGGACCATCGCAGCCGAAACCGAAAAGGTGCACTAGAATGCTGCCGTTTGTCAGCCCCCTCGGGACTTCCGAGCTTGCCGAAGGGCGGCATCTCCTCCACCTCCATCCGTCATCCTCGGGCTTGACCCGAGGATCCACGGCAAGGGGGCGAAGGTGGTACTATCATGAGCGACGGGATCGTGAACCGCGGGCCAGATATCGAACCTATGCGCGTACTGGAATGCGTGGTGGTGGCGGCAAGGTCAGCGCCCCTCAGCCGTGGATCCTCGGGTCAAGCCCGAGGATGACGAAGGGGGGAGGGAAATGAGCGGTTTCACATCCGGTTCCCTCGGAAAGGCTCTGCCGCAGCTCCTGTCGCTGGCGGTGATCCTGTTCTTCAACTATCTGGCCTTCCCCGGCTTCTTCGATATCCGTTTCCAGGACGGGCGCTTCTTCGGCAGCCTGATTGACGTGCTCAATCGCGGCGCGCCGGTGGCGATCCTCGCCATCGGCATGACCGCCGTCATCGCTTCCAAGGGGGTGGATCTTTCCGTCGGCGCAGTCATGGCGGTGGCGGGTGCCGTGGCGGCGACACTGGCCGTCGGCGGTTATCCGCTGCCGGTCATCATCCTGGCGGCGCTCGGCGTCGGACTCCTCTGCGGATTGTGGAACGGCCTGCTCATCGCCTTCTTCGACCTGCAGCCCATCGTCGCCACGCTGATCTTGATGGTGGCCGGGCGCGGCATCGCCCAGCTCATCACCGAGGGTACCATCGTCACCTTCAACGATCCCGGCCTCATCTTCTTCGGCACCGGCGCCTTCCTCGGCTTTCCCATGCCGGTGGTGCTTGCGGCGCTTTTGGGCGTGGCGGCCATTCTCCTGGTGCGGCGCACCGCGCTCGGGCTCCTGATCGAGGCGATCGGCGTCAACCGCAGCGCCAGCACATTCTCCGGCATCAACAGCCGCCTCATCATCTTCATGGTCTATGGTTTCAGCGGCCTGTGCGCCGGGCTGGCAGGCATCATCGTCGCCGCCGATATCCGCGGCGCGGATGCCAACAATGCCGGGCTCTGGCTGGAGCTCGATGCCATTCTGGCCGTCGTCATCGGTGGCACTTCGCTGCTCGGCGGCCGCTTCTCGATCCTGATGTCTATCCTCGGCGCCATCATCATCCAGGCCATGAATACCGGCATCCTGATCTCGGGCTTCCCGCCGGAATATAACCTCATCCTGAAAGCCGCGGTCATCATCATGATCCTGCTGGCGCAGTCCGCCTCGGCATCGGGTTTCGGCATATTCCTGAAGCGCGAGCTGAAGCCGGCCCCGCCGGCCGAAAACAAGACCGAACGGCAGGAAATCAGCCCATGAACACCAGACTTCTGCCCTTCTACGCGACGCTTCTGATCTGCGTGCTGCTCTATGCAGCCTGCGTGATCCAGTTTCCCAACATGCTGTCGACGCGCGTTCTCGGCAATCTTCTGACGGACAATGCCTTTCTCGGCATCGTCGCCGTTGGCATGACCTTCGTCATCATATCAGGCGGCATTGATCTGTCGGTCGGTTCGGTCATCGCCTTCACCGGGGTTCTCATCGCCGTTCTGGTGACGCAGCACGGCATGCATCCCCTGGCCGCCTTTGCCATCGCGCTTGCCTTTGCGACGATCTTTGGCGCGGCCATGGGCGCCATCATCCATTATCTCAATGTGCCGGCCTTCATCGTCACATTGGCGGGCATGTTCCTGGCACGCGGGCTCTGCTTCGTGCTGACGACGCAGTCGATCCCCATCAACCATCCCTTCTATACCACGCTGCAGGGGCTCTACTGGCGCATGCCCGGCGGCGGCAGGCTGACCTTTATCGGCGGGCTGATGCTGGCGGTGTTTGCCGCAGGCATTATCATCGCCCATTTCACCAAATTCGGCTCTTACGTTTATGCTCTCGGCGGCAACCGCACCTCGGCCGAGCTGATGGGCGTTCCGGTCGCGCGCACCACCATCGGCATCTACGCCTTGTCCGGCTTCCTCTCCGGTCTCGCCGGCATCGTCTTTTCGCTCTACACCTCGGCTGGTTATTCGCTGTCGGCCGTTGGCGTCGAGCTCGATACGATCGCCGCCGTCGTCATCGGCGGCACGCTTTTGACCGGGGGTGTCGGCTATGTCGCCGGAACCTTCTTCGGCGTTCTCATTCAGGGCCTGATCCAGACCTACATCGTCTTCGACGGAACGCTTTCGAGCTGGTGGACCAAGATTGTGGTGGGGATACTGCTTTTCGCGTTCATTGCATTGCAACGCGTTCTTGTGTTTGTGTCAGAAAGGCGCATAGCGGGGGGAGCCAGGGCATGATCCTGAAAAATTGTGGATTTTTCGGATAAGGTCATGCTGCAAAAGAAACAAGGAGCACCGGGTGACAACCAACAAGATGCAGCTTGGCCAATATGATTTCAGCTCGTCGGCGCAGTCGCGCACCCATCATGCGCACGTCATGCATGATCTGGGGCTCGGCATCGTCAAGGGGCTTTATGCCGAGAACAGCATCCTGCCCGGTGACGCCGAGCTTCTGGAACGCTTCGGCGTTTCGCGAACCGTCCTGCGCGAGGCGCTGAAGACGCTTGCCGCCAAGGGGCTGATCCAGCCCAAGGCCAAGATCGGCACCAGGGTGCGCGAACGCTCGCAATGGAACCTCTTCGATCCTGATATCCTGATCTGGCATTTCGAAGCGGGCGTCGATCTGAAGTTCATGGAGAGCCTGGCCGAGATGCGGCTGGCGCTCGAGCCTGAAGCGGCCGCACTTGCCGCGGAAAGGCGCACCGAGAAACAGCTCGCCGAGATCTATCGCTGGGTGGACCGCATGGCCGACCGCAGCGATACGGCCCAGGATTTCGTGCATAGCGATCTGCAGTTTCACCTGACGATCGCCGAGGCATCCGGCAACCCGTTCATGCGCTCGCTCAGCGCACTCATCGAGGTGGCCTTGGTCACGGCCTTCACGCTCAGTTCGCCGATCCCGGACACGGAGCGTCATGCGGCATCCGCCCTGAAACACCGCGCCATTGCCGATGCCATCGCCAAGCGGGATCCCGAAGCCGCCCGCACCGCCATGCGGCTCGTCATATTCGAGGGCGCGGAACGCGTCGCGCAGGCCGAACGGGAGAAGAACCGCGTGGCGGGCTGAGAGCGAATGAAGAAAAGGCGCTTTAAAGCGCCTTGATCTTCACCTTTTCCGCCTTGGAATTGCGCAACGGGTTGCGCAGCGGCAGGCCGAAATCCCCGGCTTCGATCTCGAAGACATCGCCCGGCTCGGTGCGGATGCCATCGGCGAAGGAGAGCGTCGCCGTGCCGAACATATGGATATGGATATCGCCCGGCTGGCGGAAGACCTCATATTTGAAGTGGTGGTGTTCCAGATTGGCGATGGTATGGGACATGTTGTCCTCGCCGGAGAGGAACGGCTTCTCCCACAGCGTCTTGCCTTTGCGCAGGATGCGCGACGTCCCATCGATATGGGCCGGCAGCTTGCCGGTTCTGAGCTCCGGCCCGATGGCGCAGGGGCGCAGCTTCGAATGGGCGAGATAGAGATAGTTGACCCGCTCCATGACGTGGTCGGAAAACTCGTTGGCGAGCGCGAAGCCGAGACGGAACGGCGTTCCGTCTGGACCGATCACATAGATGCCGGCGATTTCCGGCTCCTCGCCGCCATCATCGGCGAAGGAGGGCGACAGGAGTGCCGCGCCCGGCGCGACCAGCATCGTGCCGTTGCCCTTGTAGAACCATTCAGGCTGGACGCCGGTCTTGCCCTTTTCGGGCTTGCCCGCCTCGAGCCCCATCTGGAACATCTTCATGGAATCGGTGAGGGTTTCTTCCTTTTGCGTAGAAACCTTCTTGTGCATGGCGTCGCGCGTTGCGGCGGAGCCGAGATGGGTGAGGCCGGTTCCGGTCAGATGGATGTGGGCCGGATCGGGCGCATCGATCGGCGGCAGCAGGCGTCCCTCATTATAGGCCGCATCCACGTCGACCGCCTTGCCGAGCCCGCGCTCTTCTGCAATGGCGGTAACCGTCGTGCCGGCCTCGATCGCCGCATGGGCGAGTTCCAGCACCGAGCGGGTGCGACGGACCACGCGGAAGCCGTCTTCCGTCCGAGCCGCGACCTGCCGCTTGCCCTTTTCGCTGATCAGTTGAACCAGATTCACATCATCCTCCCAATTTCCGCGGCTCTCGCCCCTTTTCGGGGTGGCCATTCACGCTGCGCACCTAAAAGTCATACTATATGAGCAATATCAAGAGGCTTCTTCGCCGCAGCGTTTGATTACATAAATTTAATTGGACGCACCGGGCCGCAGCCGTCACATTGCCGTAACCCCAAAATGATTTGAACGAGGCTGCCATGTGGCTCCGACCGATGAGAGAAGGCCGCGCCCCTTGATGCGTCACGATCATATTCTATTAATTTCCCCGCCATTTATCGCATATCCCCTCCACAATTTTGGACGTATGATTGCCAGCACCGAATTGGATGGCGACGCGCTGCGTCGCCCTGTGCGTCTCCACAACCGGAGTGGTCGATGAAAGTCTGGAAACAGCTGCTCCTGACTGTGTTTCTCCTGCTGGCCGCTCTCGCCGGCTGGGTCTATTTTTATCCGGGTGCAGGTCAGGTTCTCGCTCGTGTCGGCATTGATTGGCTGCCGCAGCCTCCCGCGCAGCAGAATGTCGCCGCCCGCCAGGGCGACGCCGGACGCAATGGCGGCGCACGGCCTGCCACGCTGGTCGTTGCAGAGCCCGCCGGGCGCGAGACGATCAACAACCGGCTGACGGCCATCGGCACGGGCCGCGCAGTGGAGACGGTGTCGGTGACGCCTTATACGAGCGGCATGATGACCAGGCTTCTGGTCAAGGCCGGTGCGCGGGTGAAGGCGGGCGAGCCGATCGCCCAGCTCGATGCGGAAAACGAGCAGATCGCTGCCGACAAGGCGAAGATCGCCCTGCAGAATGCTGAAAACACCTTGCGCCGCATCACGACGCTGCGTTCCACCAACACGGCGACTGAGGTGCAGATGGTCGATGCACAACTTGCCGTCGCCAATGCGAAGCTTGCCCAGGAAGAGGCGGACCTCGCGCTCAGCCGCCGCACGGTCACCGCGCCGATCTCGGGCATCATCGGCATTCTGCCAGTCAATGCCGGGAATTTCGTCACCACGCAGACTTCGATCGCCACGATCGATGATCGCTCGCAACTCCTGATCGATATCTGGGTGCCGGAGCGTTATGCGCCGCAGGTCAAGATCGGCCAGCCGCTCACCGCCACGGCCATCGCCCTGCCGGGCCAGGTTTTCGAGGGCAAGATCAGCGCCGTCGACAACATGATCGATGAGGCGAGCCGGACATTGCGCGTGCGCGCCGGCATTGCCAATCCCAGGGATGTGCTGCGTGCCGGCATGTCCTTCGAGGTGACGATCCTTTTTCCTGGCGAGACCTATCCCTCCGTCGATCCGCTGGCCGTCCAGTGGGGCGCGGATGGCGCTTATGTCTGGCGGGTGGCCGACGGCGTCGCCGAAAAGGTTCCCGTGAATATCATCCAGCGCAACACCGCAAGCGTTCTGGTCGATGCACAGCTGAAGGAAGGCGACATGATCGTCACCCAAGGCGTGCAGAGCGTGCGCGCCGGCAATCCGGTCCGGATGACCAGGGATGAAGGCGTCGCACCCGCGGGGCCGGATACGGAGCCGTTTGCCTCGCCCGTGAACCGCGCCGGGTGAGCCTGCAATGAGCAACCATTCTCCATCTTCCCCGGCTTCCAACGAAGGCGGTTTCACGGCGCTGTTCATCCGCCGCCCGGTTTTCGCCTTCGTTCTCAACGTTCTGATCGTGGTTGCCGGCCTTGCCGCCTTCACCGGCGTCAGCATCCGCGAGCTGCCGGATGTCGATCGTCCGGTGGTCACCATCAGCACCGATTTCGACGGCGCCTCGGCCGAGACCATCGACCGCGAGCTGACACAGGTGCTGGAAAACGCGGTGGCCCGCGTCTCCGGCGTGAAGTCGATCTCGTCGAGCTCCTCCTTCGGGCGCAGCCGCGTCACCGTCGAATTCAATGAAGGCGTCGATCTGAATGTCGCTGCCGCCGACATGCGCGATGCCATCTCGCGCGTCGCCAACGATGTGCCGGAGGAGGCGGACGCCTCGCGCATCATCAAGGCCGATCCCAATTCCGATCCCGTGGTGCGGCTTGCCGTGATGTCCAACACCATGCCCGTTCAGGACATGACGGTGCTGGTCGAGGACGAGATCCAGGACGTGCTCGCCGCCGTTCCCGGCGTCGCCGACGTGCAGGTCTTCGGCGAGCGCGACAAGATCTTCCGCATCGATATCGATCAGGCGAAGCTCGCGAGCTACGGCCTCACCATCGCCGATGTCACCAACGCCCTTTCCACCATGGCGCTCGACACGCCCGCGGGCTCGCTCAAGAGCAACGACCAGTCGATCGTCGTGCGCGCCGCCGCCACGATCACGACGCCGGAGGCCTTCGAGGATATCTTCATCAACGGCCACACCAAGGTCGGCGATGTCGCCAATGTGACGCTGGGGCCCGATATCGAATCCTCCGCCGTGCGCGCCAATGGCCGCTCGGCGATCGGGCTCGGCATCATCCGCCAGGCCCAGTCGAACACGCTGGAGATTTCCAAGGGTATCCGCGCCGCGGTCGACAGGCTGCAGAAGAACCTGCCGCAAGGCGTCGAGCTGCGCATCACCAGCGATGACGCCACCTTCATCAATGGCGCCATCCATGAGGTGGAGATCGCCCTCATCGCCTCGGTGTTGATCGTGGTGGCGATCATCTTCCTGTTCCTCTGGGATATCCGCGCTACGCTGATCCCCGCCATCTCGCTGCCGGTGGCTCTGATCGGCACGATCGCCGCCATCTATCTCGCGGGCTTCTCGATCAACATCCTGACGCTGCTCGCGCTGGTGCTCGCCACCGGTCTCGTGGTGGATGACGCCATCGTCGTTCTCGAAAACATCGTGCGCCGCCGCAATCTCGGCATGGGGCCGCGCGCCGCCGCCGTGCTCGGCACGCAAGAAGTGTTCTTCGCCGTCATCGCCACGACACTGACGCTCGTCGCCGTCTTCGTGCCGATTTCCTTCCTGCCGGGGCAAACGGGCGGGCTCTTCCGCGAATTCGGCTTCGTCCTGGCGATGGCGGTGCTGCTTTCCTCGGTCGTCGCGCTGACGCTCTGCCCCATGCTTGCCTCGCGCTTCCTTACCGAAGCCGCCGTCCATCATGAAGACGTCAATCACTCCCCCGGCGCCATAAGGCGCTTCGGTGGTCTGCTTGCCCGTCTCTATAGGGCGAGCCTCCATGCCTGCCTCTCGGCCCCGCTGATCGTCGTCATCGCGGCGCTTCTCTTCGCCGCCGCCTCCTATGGCGCCTATGGGCTGATCCGCCAGGAGCTGACGCCGACCGAGGATCGTTCAATCGCCTTCCTGCGCCTGAACGGGCCGCAAGGCATCAGCATCGAGTTCCTGCAATCGCAGATCGACCGCATCGAGGCGTTGCTCCAGCCGCTGCGCGATTCCGGCGAAATCGATAGTATTTTCGCCATCGCCGGCAGCGGCGGCACGTCGAACAACGGCTTCATCGTCCTGCGGCTCGCACCCTGGGATGAGCGCAGCCGCACCCAGCAGGAGATCATGGCCGACGTGCAGAAGCGGCTTCAGCCCGTCACCGGCATTCGCATCTTCGCCGCCCAGCCCAACAGTCTCGGCATTCGCGGCGCCGGCAACGGACTGCAATTCGCGATCGTCGGTAATGATTACGAGAAGCTCCAGACGGCGGCGCAGAATGTCGTCGCTGCAATGGAGAAGGACCCGCGCTTCCAGCAGCCGCGTCTCTCCGTCGAGCCGACGCAGCCGCAGCTTGCCGTCAACATCAACCGTGAGCGCGCGTCTGATCTCGGCATCGATATCACCGGCCTCGCCAATGCCATCCAGTCAGTGCTCGACGGGCGCAAGATCGGCTCCGTCTATATCGGCGACCGCAGTTTCGACGTGAAGCTGGTTTCCACGACCAACCCGATCAATGATCCGACCGATCTTGAAAACATCTTCATGAAGACGGGCGACGGCCGCTATGTGCCGATGTCCTCCATCGCGACCGTCGTCGAAAAGGCGGTGCCGCCCGAGCTCGATCGCGAGCAGCGGATGCGCGCCGTCGCCATCACCTCGGGTCTCAGGCCGGATTTCGCGCTCGGCAATGCCTATGCGGCGGCGCAGGAGATCGCGGCCCCCTTCCTGCCCTCCGGCTCGCGCATCATTCCGCTGGCGGAGGCGCAGACATTGGGCGAGACCTCGCATGGCCTTGCCATCACCTTCGGCTTCGCCATCGTCATTATCCTGCTCGTTCTGGCGGCCCAGTTCGAAAGCTTCATCAGCGCGCTCATCGTCATGGCGACGGTGCCGCTCGGCCTCGGCTGCGCCGTCTTCGCCATGCTGATGACCGGAACGAGCCTCAACGTTTACAGCCAGATCGGCCTCGTCCTCCTCGTCGGCATCATGGCCAAGAACGGCATTCTCATCGTCGAGTTCGCCGATCAGTTGCGCGACAGGGGGCTGAGCGTGCGCGAGGCGGTGGAAGAAGCGGCCAATATCCGCCTGCGTCCGGTCACGATGACCATGATCTGCGCCGTGCTCGGCGGCGTGCCGCTGGTGCTCGCGAGTGGCGCGGGGGCCGAAGCCCGCATCGCGCTCGGCTGGGTCATCGTCGGCGGCCTCGGCCTTGCCACCATCTCCACCCTCTATATCACCCCCGTCGCCTATCTCCTGCTCGGCCGTTTCACCAGGCCCAAGGCCGAGGAGCACGCCCGCCTGCAGCGCGAACTGGAACAGGCGACAAGGAAGCCTTCGGCGGCGGAGTAGGGCGGTGGGTTTTTCCAAGCCATTCGTCTGTCGAGGCTCGCTGGGCTGGCATTGCATGTTTGGATGGAAACGCTGGGCACCCCCCTCTGTCCTGCCGGACATCTCCCCCACAAGGGGGGAGATTGCGCCTTGATCAACGCCGGCATTAATTCCAAGCGTTGAAAGGCAAGTTGCGAAAGCCCTATCAGCCAATCTCCCCCCTTGTGGGGGAGATGCCCGGCAGGGCAGAGGGGGGTACTGTCCCGCCAGCGCTTACTTGATCGCGTCCATCACCTTGGTGGTCCAGGCGCCTTCCGGTTTCTTGGTGATGACCGGGTCGGAGCCGCCGCTCATCAGCGTATCCACCGTGCGCTCGGCGGCGGCGACATCGAGCTTGCCGTCGGAGCCTTCGGTCAGCTTGTTGATCTCTCTCACCATGCGCTTCTGGTGCTTCTCGGTCTGCGCGCCGGAAGCATCGTTGTCGAGCACGATCTCCGCCGCCTCATCCGGGTTTTCGCGCGCATAGTCCCACCCCTTCATCGAGGCTTTGACGAAGCGGGCGAGCTTGTCGACCATGGCCGGATCGTCGAGGCTCTTTTCCAGCACGTAAAGCCCGTCCTCCAGCGTCGCTACCCCCTGGTCCTCATATTTGAAGACGACGAGCTGATCCTCCGGAATGCCGGCATCGATCACCTGCCAATATTCATTGTAGGTCATGGTGGAGATGCAGTCGGCCTGCTTCTGGATCAACGGATCGACATTGAAGCCCTGTTTTAGGACAGTCACGCCTTCCGGCCCGCCATCGGTCTTGATGCCGAGATGGTTCATCCAGGAGAGGAAGGGATATTCATTACCGCCGAACCAGACACCGAGCGTTTTCCCCTTGAAATCCTCGGGCTTGGTGATGCCGGTTTCCTTGCGACAGGTCAGCATCATGCCGGAGCGTTTGAACGGCTGGGCGATGTTGACGAGCGGCACGCCCTTCTCGCGCGTGGCAAGCGCCGAGGGCATCCAGTCGACGATCACATCGGCGCCGCCGCCGGCGATCACCTGCGGCGGGGCGACATCCGGGCCGCCCGGCTTGATTTCGACATCGAGGCCCTCCTCCTCGTAGAAGCCCTTGTCCTTGGCGACGTAATAGCCGGCGAACTGCCCCTGCGTCACCCATTTGAGCTGCAGCGTCAGCTTGTCGGCGGCGAGTGCCGTGCCGGCCAGCAGCGACATGGCGAGCCCGAGCGATAATGCGATCATTCTTTTCATTGCGGTTCTCCTCTGGTTGGCGGCCCCACCTTATCCGGGCGGAGTCCGTGTTCTTATGTTCTATAGGACGGGTGCCAGAACGTGACGGCGCGCTCGACAAGCGCGATCAGCCCGTAGGAAAGCGAGCCGGCAAGGGCGGCGACGAAGATCTCCGCCCAGACCATGTCCACATTCATCCGTCCGATCTCCGCCGAGATGCGGAAGCCCATGCCGACGATGGGCGTGCCGAAAAACTCCGCCACGATGGCGCCGATCAGCGCCAGCGTCGAATTGATCTTCAGCGCATTGAAGATGAATGGCATCGCCGCGGGCAGCCGGAGCTTAAAGAGCGTCTGCCAATAGCTGGACCCATAGGTGCACATCAGGTCGCGCTCCATATCGCCCGAGGCGGCGAGCCCCGCCACCGTGTTTACCAGCATGGGAAAGAAGGTCATGATGATGACAACAGCCGCCTTGGATGGCCAATCGAAGCCGAACCACATCACCATGATCGGCGCGATGCCGACGACGGGAAGGGCGGCGACCAGATTGCCGATTGGCAACAACCCCTTGCGCAGGAACGGCACCCGGTCGACGATGATCGCGGTGATGAAGCCCAGGCCGCAGCCAAGCGTATAGCCGGCGAGAACGGCCTTGAGATAGGTCTGGCGGAAATCGGCCCAGAGGGTCGGGACCGAGGAACTGATGCGCGCCCATATCATCGACGGTGCCGGCAGGAGAACGGACGGAATTTCGAAGGCGCGGACAACCAGCTCCCACAACACCAGGAGCCAGACGCCGAAGAGAATGGGAATGGCGAGATCGACGAGCCTTTGCCCGCGCGGTGAGGCAAGCCGCAGGCCGGCCAGGCTCTTCACCGAAAACCAGGCGACGAGCCAGACGGCGATGACGAGGAGCAGCGGCTTGATCATGGCCTTGCCTCCTCCGCCCGTGCGCCCATGCGCCGGTTGACCAGGTGGGCGGCGAGCCCGACCAGCGATACCAGCACGGCGGCCATCAGCGATGCCGCGATCAGCGCGGCCCATATCTGCACCGTCTGGCCATAATAGGAGCCGGCGAGGAGCCGCGCGCCCAACCCCGCCACCGCACCGGTCGGCAACTCGCCGACGATGGCGCCGACAAGGCTGATGGCGACGGCAATCTTCATCGAGGTGAAGAGATAGGGGAGAGCCGCCGGCCAGCGCAGTTTCCAGAACACCTGAGAGGCCGAGGCATTGTAGGTGCGCATCAGGTCGAGATGCATGATCTCCGGCGAGCGCAGGCCCTTCACCATGCCGACGGCGACGGGGAAGAACGAAAGATAAGTGGAGATCATCGCCTTGGGTAAGAGGCCGGTCAGGCCGACCGCGTTCAGCACCACGATGATCATCGGCGCGATCGCCAGGATGGGAATGGTCTGCGAGGCGATGATCCACGGCATCAGGCTTTTGTCGAGCGTGCGCGAATGGACGATGCCGACGGCAAGCAGGATACCGAGGAGCGAGCCCATGACGAAGCCGAGCAGCGTCGAGGAAAGCGTCACCCAGCCATGATAGACGAGGCTGCGCTTCGAGGTCGGCCGGATGTCGAAGACGGTCTTGCGGATCTCCTCGGCCACCTGATGCGGCGCGGGCAGCACCGGCCGTTCCTGGTGCATCGTATTGGCGACGAGCTGGCTGGTTGAAAGCTGCGTTCCGCTGCGCTCCGCCTGGTCGCGTTCGAACGGCGCGTTGAGGAAGATCGCGAGCAGATACCAGAGCGCGACAATGATGATCAGGACGGTCGTTACTGGCAGGAACTTGTCGCGCAGGAAGGTCAATTTTTCCCTCCATCCGCGTGGGCTATCGCATATGGCGCAAGCCCCCTCACCGACCGCTTCGCGGCCACCTCTCCCCCGCAAGCGGGGGCGAGGAGACACCGGCCGCTATGCTTGACGCCCTTCCTCTCCCCCATGAAAATGGGGGAGAGGTGGCCGCGAAGCGGTCGGTGAGGGGGACGCCGGTGAAGGACATGCGCCATCGCCACCCTATTGCTCATAGCTGTGCCCCAGCCTCAGGCCCTCGCGCACGCGATGGGCGATTTTCAGAAACGCTGGTGTCTCGCGGATTTCGAGCGGACGGTCGGGCCCGAGATCGCAATCGATGATCTCGTGGATGCGGCCGGGGCGCGGGCTCATCACCACGATTTTTGTCGAGAGAAACACGGCTTCGGGAATGGAGTGGGTAACGAAGATCACCGTCTTCTGCGTCTTCGCCCAGAGCTTCAGGAGCTGTTCGTTGAGATGATCGCGGACGATCTCGTCAAGCGCACCGAACGGCTCGTCCATCAAAAGCATATCAGGATCGAAGGAAAGCGCCCGGGCGATGGAGGCGCGCTGCTGCATGCCGCCGGAAAGCTGCCAGGGATATTTCTTTCCGAAGCCGGTGAGATTGACCAGCGCCAGGTTCTTCTCGATCAGCTCGGCGCGCTCAGCCTTCGGCACGCCCATCACTTCGAGCGGCAATGAGATATTGGCGGCGATGGTGCGCCAGGGATAGAGGGCGGCCGCCTGGAAAACATAGCCATAGGCGCGGTTCCTACGTGCCTCCTCAGGCGAAACGCCGTTGACGGTGATCGTGCCGGATGTCGGCTGCTCCAGATCGGCGATGACGCGGAGCAGCGTGGTCTTGCCGCAGCCGGAAGGGCCGATGAAAGAGACGAATTCGCCCCGCTCGACTGTGAGATCGATATTGGAAAGCGCGTGGACCGGCCCGTCGCTGGTCTGAAAGACGAGCGACAATTCGCGCGCATCGATCACCGGGCCATCGGGCTTCAGGCCGGAGGCGCTAGCGTTCATATCCCCTCGCGTGATTGCGGCAGCGACATTCATCACACCCCCGCCGGCATATGTTCGGGCTTGCGTTCCACCTTGCGCGGCGCCACCAGCTCCTTCCAGGTCGAGAGCGCGCGGTTGACCGGCGCATGCGGCTCGCGCTCGATGAAACGGCCGTCGCCGGTTTGTGCCAGAACCTCGCCATCCCGATAGGCGATGCGCCCGCGCGACAGCGTCATGCGCGGCAGGCCGGTCACCTCGATACCCTCGAAAACATTGTAGTCGATCGCCGATTTCTGCGTCTTCGCAGAGATCGTCTTCTTCGCTTCCGGATCCCAGATAACGATATCCGCGTCCGATCCCGGCAGGATCGCACCCTTCCGGGGATAAATATTGAGGATGCGGGCGATGTTGGTGGAGGTGACGGCGACGAATTCGTTCGGTGTCAGCCGTCCGGTACGCACGCCCTTGGTCCAGAGCACCGGCAACCGGTCTTCGAGCCCGCCGGTTCCGTTGGGGATCTTGGTGAAATCGCCAAGGCCGAAGCGCTTCTGCTCGGTGGTGAAGGCGCAATGGTCCGTCGCCACCACCTGCAGGCTGCCGGCAGCGAGCCCCGCCCACAGCCCGTCCTGGTGCCGCTTGTCGCGGAAGGGCGGCGACATCACGCGCCGCGCCGCATAGTCCCAGTTCTCGTTCTTATATTCGCTTTCGTCGAGCGTCAGATGCTGGATCAGCGGTTCGCCGAAAACCCGCATACCCTTCTGCCGGGCGCGCCGGATCGCCTCATGGCTCTCCTCGCAGGAGACATGCACCACATAGAGCGGCACGCCGGCCTGGTCGGCGATCATGATGGCGCGGTTGGTCGCCTCGCCCTCCACCTCCGGCGGGCGGGAATAGGCGTGCGCCTCTGGTCCATTATTGCCCTCAGCGAGCAGCTTCTGTTGTAGATGCGCGACGACATCGCCGTTTTCGGCATGGACGAGCGGCATGGCACCGATCTCGGCGCAGCGCTGGAAGGAGGCGAACATCTCGTCGTCATTCACCATCAGCGCGCCCTTATAGGCCATGAAATGCTTGAAGGTATTGATGCCGCGCTCCACGACCTCAGGCATCTCGTCGAAGATCTGCTTGTTCCAGCCGGTGATCGCCATGTGGAAGGAATAGTCGGTGCGTGCCTTTCCGGCTTTCTGGAACCATTCCTGCAGCGCGTCGAGCAGCCCGCCTTCCGCGCCGGGCAGCACGAAATCGACCACCATGGTCGTGCCGCCGGCCAGCGCCGCCGCCGTGCCCGTGTCGAAATCGTCGGAGGAATAGGTGCCCATGAACGGCATCTGCAGATGCGTATGCGGGTCGATGCCACCAGGCATCAGATAGCAGCCGGTCGCGTCGATCACCTCGTCGCCCGAGAGGTCGTCGCCGATCGCCGCGATCTTGTCGCCATCGATCAGCACATCCGCCTTGTAGCTGCGGTCGGCGGCGATAATCGTGCCGCCCTTGATGACTTTTGTCGCCATTTGTTCGTTCCCCTCTTGGTGTTGTGCCGAACAGCTTGCGGTTTAATCCGGTACTCTATTCCACGATCTCCGCCGTCTCGACTGCCGCGTGGAAGAGTACATCGGCGCCCGCGGCCGCCCATTCCCTGGAAATCTCCTCATCCTCATTGTGGCTGAGGCCGTCGACGCAGGGGCACATGACCATCGTCGCCGGCGCCACTCTGGCCGCCCAGCAGGCGTCGTGGCCCGCGCCGGAGATAATGTTCATATGGCTGTAGCCGAGACGCTCCGCCGCCTCGCGGACACGGCCCACCAGCACCGGATCGAAGGTGACGGGATCGAAATGGCCGACCGCTTCGATCGAGCAGCCGACGCCGAGCGGTTCCGTAATCTTGGCCGCTTCCGCCTCGATTTTTGCCCGCATGCGGTCGAGTTTCTCCCTGTCCGGGGAGCGGATATCGATAGTGAATACCACCTTGCCCGGCAGTACATTGCGCGAATTGGGCGAGAAGAACATCTGCCCGACGCCGCCGACAGCGCCCGGCTGGCTTTCCATGGCCACCGCCTGCACCATCTCCAGGATGCGCGCCATGGCAAGCCCGGCATTGACGCGCATGTTCATCGGCGTCGAGCCGGTATGCGCCTCCTTGCCGGTCAGCGTCACCTCAAGCCACCAGAGACCCTGGCAATGGGTGACGACGCCGATCTGCTTGTTCTCGGCCTCGAGGATCGGCCCCTGCTCGATATGATATTCGAAATAGGCGTGCATCTTGCGCGCGCCCACCTCCTCGTCGCCCACCCAGCCGATGCGCTTAAGCTCCTCGCCGAAGGTCTTGCCCTCCGGGTCGGTGCGGGCATAGGCGTAATCCAGCGTGTGCGCGCCGGCGAAGACGCCGGAGGCGAGCATGGCCGGGGCGAAGCGCGCGCCTTCCTCATTGGTCCAGTTGGTGACGACGATCGGATGCTTGGTCCGGATGCCGAGATCGTTCAGCGTCCGCACCAGTTCGAGCCCGCTCAGCACCCCCAGCACGCCGTCATATTTGCCGCCGGTCGGCTGCGTGTCGAGATGGCTGCCGACATAGACGGGCAGGGCGTCGGGATCGGTGCCGGGGCGGGTGGCGAACATCGTGCCCATCTTGTCGACGGCGATCGTCATGCCCGCCGCCTCGCACCATGTCTGGAAGAGGCGCCGCCCCTCCGCATCCGCGTCGGTCAGCGTCTGGCGGTTGTTGCCGCCGCGCACGCCGGGGCCGATCTTCGCCATCTCCATCAGGCTTTCCCAGAGCCGATCGCCATTGATCCTGAGATTGCCGTTGAGCGCCATGATCGAATTCCCTCCGGTATGTTTGCGGTTAATCCTGTGAAAGCTTATCCGCCAGCATGCCAAAAAGCTGGTCGATGCGGCTCTTCAAGATGATCTGCGGGAACTGGCGATTGGCCGTGAACGGCATCCGGGACGCGCCGAAATGATTGGTGCTCGATGCCGTGACCGACATGCGCCCTGCCTCCTGATTGCGGCATTTTATCCGCTGTGTTTGTTATGTTCCCGTGACCTGCCGCTTGGGGGCGGCTCGCAATCAAAAACTTGACTACTTGGTCAAAATGCAGGCTAGAAGAGCAGTGGGGTGCGGTCAAGCGCTTTCGGAAGGTGCTCCGCCGATTGAAAGGTGTCAAATGGCCACAGCGCTGAAACACAAAGGCAGGGCGAAGTCCGAGGGTACGACCCGGATCCAGGGCATCAACCGGCGCATCATCCTCGACGCCGCGCTGGAGGTCTTTTCGGCCTATGGCTTTCGCGGCTCGACCATCGACCAGATCGCCACGAAGGCGGGGATGTCGAAGCCCAATCTGCTCTATTACTTCCCGCGCAAGCAGAACATCTATGTGACGGTGCTCGAGGATACGCTGGAGGAATGGCTGCGCCCGCTGGACGATATCGACCCCGATGGCGATCCGGTCGAGGAATTGCGCAAATACATCACGCTGAAGCTGAAAATGTCGGCGGAAAAACCGGAGGCTTCCCGGCTTTTCGCCAACGAAATCCTGCATGGGGCGCCGGCGATTTCCGATTTTCTCAAAGGCCATCTGAAAAAGCTCGTCGATGAGAAAGCCACCGTCATCCGCCGTTGGGTTGACGAAAAGAAGCTTGCGCCTGTCGATCCCTATCATCTCATCTTCATGATCTGGGCGACCACCCAGCATTATGCGGATTTCGATGTGCAGGTCCGCGCCATCCTGGGATCGCAGGTCAACCGACCCGGTTTCCACGAGCAGACGGCGCAGGCCGTGATCGGAATCATCCTCAACGGCATCAAGCCGCGCGGGTGAGGGACGAAGCCAAGCCTCTACTCCGCCGCCAGCTTGGCCATCGGGTTGTTCGGGTGCGTCGTCCAATTGGCATATTCCGGATGGATCGGCGCTTTCGTGCGCGGGTCGGTGCCGGCGATCTGCTCCATGGTGATGCAGCCTTCAACGGGGCAGACATTGACACACAGATTGCAGCCGACGCATTCCTCGTCGATCACCTCGAAATGCCTGGCGCCATTGACCGTCGCGGTGATCGCCTGGTGTGAGGTATCCTCGCAGGCGATATGGCAGCGCCCGCACTTGATGCAGAGATCCTGATCGATCCGCGCCTTGGTGACGTAGTTCAGGTTGAGATATTGCCAGTCGGTGACGTTCGGCACCGCCATGCCGCGGAAATCCTCGATGGAGCGGAAGCCCTTGCGATCCATCCAGTCCGAAAGCCCGTCGACCATCTCCTGCACGACCTTGAAGCCATAGGTCATCGCGGCGGTGCAAACCTGCACCGTGCCGCAGCCGAGCGCGATGAACTCCGCCGCGTCGCGCCAAGTGGTAACGCCGCCGATGCCGGAGATCGGCAGGCCGTATGTTTCCGGATCGCGGGCGATCTCCGCCACCATGTTCAGCGCGATCGGCTTCACCGCCGGGCCGCAATAGCCGCCATGCGAGCCGCGCCCGTCGATGGAGGGGACGGGCGCGAAATCGTCGAGGTCTACCGAGACGATGGAGTTGATCGTGTTGATCAGGGAGACTGCATCCGTGCCGCCGGCCTTGGCGGCGCGCGCCGGCTTGCGGATATCGGTGATGTTGGGGGTCAGCTTGGTGATGACAGGCATGCGCGTATATTGCTTGCACCAGCGCACCACCATCTCGATGTATTCCGGCACCTGGCCGACGGCGGAGCCCATGCCGCGCTCGCTCATCCCGTGCGGGCAGCCGAAATTGAGCTCGATCCCGTCAGCGCCGGTCTCCTCGACCAGCGGCAGGATCGCCTTCCACGCCCGTTCCTCGCAGGGCACCATGATGGAGGCGATCAGCGCGCGGTCAGGCCAGCGCATTTTCACCTCCTTCATCTCCCGCAGGTTCACCTCCAGCGGCCGGTCGGTGATGAGCTCGATATTGTTGAGGCCCAGCAGCCGGCGGTCCGGCCCATGGATCGCGCCATAGCGCGGCCCGTTGACGTTGACGACCGGCGGGCCCTGTTCACCCAACGTCTTCCAGACGACGCCGCCCCAACCGGCCTTGAAAGCGCGCTCGACATTATAGGCCTTGTCCGTCGGCGGCGCAGACGCAAGCCAGAACGGGTTGGGGGATTTGATGCCGAGAAAATTGCAGGAGAGATCAGCCATGATTGTGGTCCTTCTCCGTTTCTAGCGCGCCGTCGGACGGACCGAACCGTCCTGTTGAGGCAGATGTTCGGCAGGGCTGGTGATACCGCCGGCAAGCACCGCTTCGGCGAAGCCGTCGATCTGATCGGGAATCCGCATCAGGGTGCGGTGGATGGATTCCGCTGCAAGCTTGCCGTCCTGGACGGAGGCGACTGTCAGGTCCTGCCCGCCCGCCACGCAATCACCGCCGGCCCAGATGCCTTCCACGGAAGTGCGGCGCTCCGCATCTACGCTGATGCGGCCCTTCGCCAGCCCGATGCCGGAACCGGCAAGGGGATGAGCGTCAAAACTCTGGCCGATCGCCTTGAACACCTGATCGGCAGGAAGCGTCAGCGTTTCGCCTGTGCCGGTGAGCTTGCCGTTCGGCTGGGCGGTATATTCGAGTTCGATCCCGCAGATGGCGCCCGCAGCGTTGCGTTTCAGCGCTTTCGGCTGCAGCCAGTGGCGGATGGTGACACCATGCGTCTGCGCCAGCTCCTGCTCATAGGCGCTGGCATTCATGCTTTCCCGCCCGCGCCGGTAGGCGATGGTGACGTTCTCCGCACCAAGCAGCTTGATCTGGATGGCGATGTCGATCGCAGTCATGCCGCCGCCGATCACCACCACGTCGCGGCCGACGGGCAGGGCGGAAAGATCGTCGCTCTGGCGCAGCGCAGCGATGTAGTCCACCGCGTCGATGCAGCCCTCGGCGTCCTCGCCTTCGAGGGCGAGATCGTTGACATCCGGCAGGCCCATGCCCAGGAACACCGCGTCATAGCCGGCCTTCAGCGCTTTGATGCTGATGTCGCGGCCGAGCGCCTTGCCGTATTCAATGGTGATGCCGCCGATTTGCAGGATGAAATCCAGTTCCCGCTGGGCGAAATCGTCGACGGTTTTATAAGCGGCGATGCCATATTCGTTGAGGCCTCCGCCTTTCGGACGTGCCTCGAAGATCGTCACCTCATGACCATGTTTTGCAAGACGATGCGCCGCCGACAGGCCGGCGGGGCCGGCGCCGACCACGGCGACATGCTTGCCCGTCGGGGCCGCACGGGTGAAGGGATGCTTGCCCTCCGCCATCAGATGGTCGGTCGCATAGCGCTGCAGGAGCCCGATCTTAACCGGCTTGCCTTCCGCCGCCTCGCGCACGCAAGCTTGCTCGCACAGCGTCTCGGTCGGGCAGACGCGGGCGCACATGCCGCCGAGGATGTTTTCGGCGAGAATGGTCTTGGCCGAACCGGTCGGGTTATCGGCGGCGATCTGGCGGATGAAAAGGGGAATGTCGATGCCCGTGGGGCAGGCGTTCATGCACGGCGCATCATAGCAGAAATAGCAGCGATCCGCCTCGACGAACGCCTCATGTCGCGTCAGCGGCGGGTGCAGATCGTCGAAAATATGCTCATAGGCGGTGGCGTCGAGCCTGCCCGCCCTGATGTCGGGTGCGTCGCCCTCAATACCGGTTGAATCCGCTGATCCCATGAGATCGCATCTCCCATTTGCTTGAGCCGTGCCGTTCCTTGAAGCGCCGCGCTCTGTTTCCCGGTGGCGATATTCTTTCGCCTTATCCGTTAAGGGCAGGATGACATATTTTCTCAAAAGGTCAAATTTTTTATCAAACGGTCAAGAATGACATCTATGTCTCTGACCGGCCGTTGCTCGCCGCCTTGCCGATATTGGAGAAGAACCGGTCCGCCAGCTTCCGCGAGCTTGAGCTGATAAGCCTCGTGCCGAGCTGTGCGATCTTGCCTCCGGCATTGCCCCTGATCACGTAGGAGAGCACCGTTTCGCTGCCCTCCTCGGCCAGCGTCACATCGGCACTGCCATGGACGAAGCCGGCAATGCTGCCTTTGCCCGCACCCGAGATGGTGTAGGAAACCGGCGGATTGAGATTGGAAAGCTCCAGCGTTCCGTGGAGCCTGATCTTCACCGGGCCGAACCGCATGCCCAGCGCCGCGTCGATCTCGGTGAACGAGCGCCTTTCCAGCGATTCGCAGCCCGGTATGCAGGCTTTCAGCACTTCGAGATCATTGAGCGCCCGCCACACCGCTTCGCGCGGCGCGGCGATCCGCTCTTCTCCGGTCAGGTCCATGCTTGGCTCGTTCATGGTGGGTAATGTAGAATTTCCGTTGCGATTCGGCCATCCGGTGGCCCTGAGACATCCCCGGCGCGTCCAAATGGCGCGCGCTGTTCCAAAAGTCATTTAGTAATACTTGTTGCCGAGTGACGCCGTTTGCCCTATCCATGGCGGCAAAGGCGAGGCCGGGGAAACGGCTGGTGAGGAAAGCAAAATCATGAGCGAAAAGAAGACGAGAACACTCCGTTCACAGGAATGGTTCGACAATCCCGATAATCCGGGCATGACCGCGCTCTATCTCGAGCGTTATCTGAATTACGGGCTGACCAGCCGCGAATTGCGCTCGGGCAAGCCGATCATCGGCATCGCGCAGACCGGTTCCGATCTCTCGCCCTGCAACCGCCACCATCTGGAACTCGCCAAGCGCGTGCGCGACGGCATCGCGGCTGCCGGCGGTGTTGCATTGGAATTTCCTGTCCATCCGATCCAGGAGACCGGCAAGCGCCCCACCGCCGCGCTCGACCGCAACCTGGCCTATCTCGGCCTCGTCGAGGTGCTTTACGGTTACCCGCTCGATGGCGTGGTGCTGACGATCGGCTGCGACAAGACCACCCCGGCCATGCTGATGGGCGCTGCGACAGTCAATATCCCGGCCATCGCCCTTTCCGTGGGGCCGATGCTCAATGGCTGGCATCGCGGCGAGCGCACGGGCTCCGGCACCATCGTCTGGAAGTCGCGCGAGCGGCTTGCTGCCGGCGAGATTGATTACGAGGAATTCATCGATATCGTCGCCTCTTCCGCCCCCTCCGTCGGCTATTGCAACACGATGGGCACGGCGACCACGATGAACTCGCTCGCCGAGGCACTGGGCATGGAGCTTCCGGGTGGCGCGGCCATCCCCGCGCCCTATCGCGAGCGCGGCCAGATCGCCTACGATACCGGCTACCGCATCGTCGAGATGGTGCGCGAGAACCTGCGCCCCTCCGATATCATGACGCGGGAAGCTTTCGAGAACGCCATCGTCGTCAATTCGGCCATCGGCGGCTCCACCAACGCGCCGATTCATCTGAACGCCGTTGCCCGCCATCTCGGCGTCAAGCTCGACAATGATGACTGGCAGGCGCTCGGCCACGAGATCCCGCTGCTGGTCAATCTCCAGCCGGCCGGCGAATATCTGGGCGAGGATTACCACCACGCCGGCGGCGTGCCGGCAGTGGTCAACGAGCTGATGAAGGCCGGAAAGCTGCCGCATCCGGGTGCGCTGACCGTCAACGGCAAGACCATCGGCGAGAACTGCAAGGACGCGGAAAACCTCGATACCAAGGTCATCCGCCCGTTCTCCGATCCGCTGAAGGAGAAGGCCGGCTTCATCAACCTGAAGGGCAATCTCTTCGACAGCGCGATCATGAAAACCAGCGTCATCTCGCCGGAATTCCGCGACCGCTATCTTTCGAACCCGGAAGACCCCGATGCCTTCGAGGGCACCGCGCAGGTATTCGACGGGCCGGAGGATTACCACGCCCGCATCGAAGATCCTTCGCTCGGCATCGACGAGCATACGATCCTGATCATGCGTGGCTCGGGGCCGATCGGCTATCCCGGCGGTGCGGAAGTGGTCAACATGCAGCCGCCGGCCTATCTCATCAAGAAGGGCGTGCATGCCCTGCCATGCGTCGGTGACGGTCGCCAGTCCGGCACGTCGGGTTCGCCGTCGATCCTCAACGCCTCGCCCGAAGCTGCCGCCATGGGCGGGTTGGCGCTGGTGAAGACGGGCGACCGCATCCGCATCGACCTGAAGACGGGTGCGGCCAATATCCTTATCTCTAATGAGGAACTGGAGAAGCGCCGCGCCGATCTGGCCGCCGCCGGTGGCTATCAGTATCCCGCACACCAGACGCCGTGGCAGGAGATCCAGCGCGGCATGATCGACCAGCTTTCCGAGGGCATGGTGCTGAAACCCGCGGTCAAATATCAGCGCATCGCCCAGACCATGGGCCTGCCGCGGGACAATCACTGACGGTTCCACCTCGTGGTGGATCATTTCGGGCCGGGGCGGGGAGATTTCCTCGCCTCGGCCTTACACTTTTCGTTATCCCGCTCTAGTCTCCCAAAACCTTTTCGATTCGGGAGTGTGTGCGCCGTGAGCAGAAACGAGACCCAGGTCGCCGAAGCCGTAGTCGCATTGAAAAGCCATTGGCAGAATGGCGCGCCGAAGGACATGCGCGCCGCCTTCGCCTCCGATCCCGAGCGCTTCTCGCGCTATTCCCTCGAGCTGGATGACCTGTTGCTCGACTGGTCGAAATGCCTGGTCAATGATGAGACCATGCAGCTTCTGAAAAACCTTGCCGTCGCTGCCGATGTGGAAGGCCGCCGCGCCGCCATGTTCGCTGGCGAGCCGATCAACAATTCGGAAGGCCGGGCCGTTCTGCATGTTGCTCTTCGGGACTCGACCTCGGAAAAAGTCCTCGTCGATGGCGAGAATGTGCTGCCCGGCGTTCAGGAGGTCCTGGGTCGCATGGCTGCCTTCGCCGACGGCATCCGCGATGGCTCGATCAAGGGGGCGACCGGCAGGCCGATCACCGATGTCGTCAATATCGGCATCGGCGGTTCGGATCTCGGTCCTGTCATGGCGACGCTGGCGCTCTCGCCCTATCACGACGGACCGCGCACCCATTTCGTCTCCAATATCGACGGCGCCCATATCGCCGACACGCTTCAGCCCCTCGATCCGGCAACGACCCTGATCATCATCGCTTCCAAGACCTTCACCACCATCGAGACCATGACCAACGCGCAGACGGCGCGCAAATGGGTCGCCGAGGCGCTGGGCGAGGCGGCGGTGAGCGCGCATTTCGCCGCCGTTTCCACCGCACTTCCCAAGGTGGCCGCCTTCGGCATCGCGCCGGACCGGGTGTTCGGCTTCTGGGATTGGGTCGGCGGCCGCTATTCCATCTGGTCTGCCATCGGCCTGCCGCTGATGATTGCCATCGGACCGGAGAACTTTCGCCGTTTCCTCGAGGGCGCCCATGCGATGGACGTGCATTTCCGCGATGCACCCATCGACCGGAACCTGCCGATGATGCTCGGCCTGATCGGCTATTGGCATCGCGCCATCTCGGGCTATGGCAGCCGCGCCGTCATTCCCTATGACCAGCGCCTTGCGCGACTGCCGGCTTATCTCCAGCAGCTCGACATGGAATCGAACGGCAAGAGCGTCACACTCGACGGCAGGCCGGTATCGGGCCCGACGGGTCCGGTCGTCTGGGGCGAGCCGGGCACCAACGGCCAGCACGCCTTTTTCCAGCTCCTGCATCAGGGGACAGACGTCATCCCCGTGGAGTTCATCGTCGCGGTGAAGGGGCATGAACCGCATCTCGTCCATCAGCATCAGATGCTGCTTGCCAATTGCCTGGCGCAATCGGAAGCGTTGATGAAAGGCCGCACCCTGGCGGAAGCCAGGGCCCAGCTCGCCGCCAAGGGCATGGACCAGGCCGAAATCGAGCGGATCGCGCCGCATCGCGTCTTCTCCGGCAACCGGCCGTCGCTCACCATCATCCACGATCTGCTCGATCCCTATGCGCTCGGCCGGCTGGTGGCGCTTTACGAGCACCGTGTCTTTGTCGAAGCGCAGCTCTTCGGCATCAACGCTTTCGATCAATGGGGCGTGGAACTCGGCAAGGAACTGGCGACGGAGCTCTTTCCCGTCGTTTCCGGCGAGAAATCCGCCGGGGGCCGCGACGCCTCCACGCAAGGACTTGTCGCGCATCTCATGGAGCGGCGCCAGGCAATCGGATAGATTGCCGCGCCAGCTCACACACTGACATGGACGCGGACCGAAAGAGATCATGAAAACTGAAACGATCACCTTTCCCGGCGATGTGCCGGGCAATGCCATCGAATTGCGGGTCCTGCGTTTTGAAGGCGGCGATGCGAACGCGCCGACGGCCTATCTGCAATCGGCGCTGCATGGCGGGGAGCTGCCCGGCCAGGCGGCATTGCATTTCCTCGTCCCGCTTCTGGAAAAGGCCGAGGCCGAAGGGCGCATCGCCGGCAACATAACGATCGTTCCGCAGGCCAATCCCATCGGCTCCAACCAGTGGCAGGCCTATCAGCATCTCGGTCGCTTCGAATTCTTCACCCAGACCAATTTCAACCGTGCTTTTCCGCTGCTGCCGGATTTCGATGTCTCCGGCCTTCCGCAGGTGGGTGCAGCGGTGGCACTTGCCGAAAGGCTGAAGGCGGCGCTTCTGCGCCTCGCGTTTTCGCATGAGATCGTGCTTGACCTCCACTGCGATGATCAGAGCGAGAACTATCTCTATATCCATAAGGATTTCCTGCCTGACATGCTCGACCTTGCCGCGGCGCTTGGCTCGAAGGCGATTCTCGCCTGGGATTCCACCGCCGATGCCGCCTTCGAGGAGGCTTGCGCATATCCTGTCCTGCAAATGCCTGCCGATGCCCGCAACATGAAGCGCCGCGCTGTCACCACGGTCGAGTTCCGCGGGCTTGCCGATGTCGATTTCGCCACCGGCCGATCGGATGCTGAGGGGCTCTACCGTTTCCTCGTCCATCGCGGCGTGGTGAAGGATGATGGCGAGACGCTCGTAACCGCCTTCAACGGCCCGGTAACGCCGCTCGAGAATGTCGAGATGATACGCGCGCCCCAGGGCGGCATGGTGCTTTATCATGTTGTTCCCGGCGATGAGGTCGGGGAGGGCGACAGGCTCGTCACCATCGTCACCCGTCCGGGCGATCCGTCGGGCGATATCACGCTGACCGCGCCGCAGGCCGGCCGCATCCTGACGCGTCGCAGCCTGCGCTATGTCAGGCGCGGCGACGATCTGCTGAAGCTTCTGGGCAAGCGCCCCTCGGCAATGCCCAAGCGCCCCGGCACGTTGGAGGCATGATGGCGCACATGCCGCTTGTGGCGATCAAGGCCATCCTTTTCGACAAGGATGGCACGCTCGTCGATTTCAACCGGACATGGTTCGGCATATCCTGGGAGTTGGCGAGGCGTTCGGCCGGAGGCGACGAGGCGAAGGCCCGTGCCCTCCTGGAAGAGGGCGGCTATGACTGGACGGCCCGGCGCTTCCGTGCCAATTCGGTGATCGCCGCGGGAACGATCGAAGACGTCGTCGATCTCTGGCATTCCGGGGCAAGCCCGGCAGTCCGGGCGGCGCTGATCCGCGAATATGACGATTATTCCGTTCGTGAAGGCGCCTGTGCCGCCGTTCCCGTCGCCGGCTTGCGGGAGGCGCTGGAGGCCTTGCGCGGACAGGGCTATCTGCTCGGCGTTGCCACCAATGATTCGGAAGCGGGCGCGCGCGCCACGGTGGAAGCGCTGGGCCTTACCTCCCTGTTCCACACCTTCATCGGCTATGACACGGTGCTGCGCCCGAAGCCGCATCCGGATCCCGTCCATCATTTCGCCAAGGCGACAGGCCTGGAAGCGTGGAATATCGCCATGGTCGGCGACAATCCGCACGATATGGAAACCGCCCACGCGGCCGATGCCGGCTATGCCATCGGCGTGCTCTCAGGCAACAGCCCGCGCGAGGTGCTGGAGCCTCTGGCGGATGTGGTGCTGCCTTCGGTTGCTGATCTTCCAGCGTTCCTCGCCTCGAACGACAAGCGGCCCGCGATCGAGAAAGCGCCATCCTGATCTGTTGTGAAGCTTTCAGGTATGCCTGAAGGGGTTTAGAGCATTTCACTTTAGATGGAAACGGTATGGATGCTGAACCGTAGAGGCATGGATCCCAGTGACGAGCACTGGGATGACGGGGTGGAAATGTTTCCGCGCTGCCAAAGACCGTTCTTGCCAAGCGGAACGCTTGAAAATTGACTGCCAGCAGCAAAGCATCCGTCATCCCAGTGCTCGTCACTGGGATCCATGCCTCAACCTATCCATCACAGCAACGCCAAAAAGGGATCCAAGCGATTCCATCAAAACATGAACCGTTTTAGGCGCGCTTGCGTACGCTCCTTCCCTGCCCGTCAAACCTTCTCGTCGCGCAGCTTGCGCCGCAGGATCTTGCCGACATTGGTTTTCGGCAGTTCGTCGCGGAATTCCACATCGCGCGGCCGCTTGTAGTTGGTCAGCCGTTCGGCGCAGAACGCCTTGACCTCTTCCTCGGTCAGATCAGGGTCGCGGCGCACGACGAACAGCTTCACCACCTCGCCGGAATGCTCATTCGGAATGCCGATCGCCGCCGCCTCTACAATGCCGGGGTGCTCCGCCGCAACTTCCTCGATCTCGTTGGGATAGACGTTGAAGCCGGAGACGAGGATCATGTCCTTCTTGCGGTCGACGATCTTGGTGAGACCGCGCTCGTCCATGAAGCCCATGTCGCCCGAGCGGAAGAAGCCATCGTCGTAGAAAGCCCGTTTCGTCTCGTCCGGCCGGTTCCAGTAGCCGCGCATCACCTGCGGCCCGCGAATGCAGATCTCGCCCACTTCGCCGAGGGGCACATCATGGCCGTCCTCGTCGCGGATGGCGATATCGGTCGAGGGAAGCGGCAGGCCGATCGTACCGGTATATTCGGTCGCGTCCAGGCTGTTGGCGGTGGCCACCGGCGATGTCTCGGAAAGGCCGTACCCTTCGGTGATGTGGCAACCGGTAACTGCCCGCCAGCGGTCGGCGACGGGACGCTGCACGGCCATGCCGCCGCCGAGCGTCAGGATCATCGGCCTGAAATCGAGCTTGCGGAAATCTTCATTGTTCAAAAGCGCGTTGAACAGCGTGTTGAGGCCGGGCAGGATATGGACCGGATATTTCTGCAGTTCCTTCACGAAGGCCGGAATATCGCGCGGATTGGGGATGAGCACATTGCGTGCGCCCTGCTCGATACCCATCATCGCATTCACGGTCAGCGCGAAGATATGATAGAGCGGCAGCGCGCAGATGAAGTTGACTTCCTTCGGCTTGCCCTTGATCCGGTAGGCGACATCGACCCACAGCCGCATCTGCTCGACATTGGCGAGGATGTTGCTGTGGAGCAGGGTTGCGCCCTTCGAAATGCCCGTCGTGCCGCCGGTATATTGCAGGAAGGCGACATCGGAGGGCGCCACCTCGACCGGCGAAAACCCCTTGGCCGCCCCCTGTGCGAGCGCAGTCTTGAACGGCACATGGCCGGGCAGGTTCCAGGCCGGAACCATCTTCTTGACCCTGCGTACGACGAAGTTGACGAGATGCCCCTTGAGGCCCAGCATGTCGCCCATGGAAGCGACGACGACATGCTTCACCTGCGTGCTGGGCAGCACCTTTTCCAGCGTCGTGGCGAAATTTTCCAGGATGACGATGGCTTTCGCGCCGGCGTCGTTCAGCTGATGCTCGAGCTCGCGCGGCGTATAAAGCGGATTGACGTTCACCACCACCAGTCCGGCCCGCAGGATCGCCGCGATGGCGACGGGATATTGCAGGACGTTGGGCATCATCACCGCGACCCGATCGCCCTTGACGAGCCCGCGCACCTGCAGGAAGCCGGCCAGCGCCGCCGAATGCTTCTCCAGTTCCGCATAGGTCAGCGATTTGCCCATGCTGGTGAAGGACGGCCGGTCAGCATATTTGCGGCAGGACGAGACGATCAGGTCGCCAATGGACGAATAGGGCGGCGTCTCGATCTCGGTCGGCACGCCATCGGCATAGGATTTGAGCCAGACACGCTCGGGTGTGGCTTTGGAAGGTTTTGCAGCAGCAGCTTTCGCGGCAGTGGCCTTCCTGGTCTTGGCTGCGGGAGCCTTCGCTGCCGCCGGCTTGGCAGTCCCTGTTTTGGCCTTTGCCGCTGCCTTGGCGGTTTTCGTCGCGGGTTTTTCCGCTTCTGTTACTTTCTTTGCCAATTCTGCCTCCCTATCGCGTTCCGCTGCACCCTTCGGGCGCGGCCGCCCCGTTTGCCAGCTACCTCAAGACCGGATAAATCCATCGGCCTTGCTCCTCCATCTTTATCTATGGCGAGTTCGCGCTCCCGCGCAAGAGTTACATTGACGTAAGCGTAAAAATTTACCCGTCCATATCGGGACCATATGGACGGGCGAGGAGACGGCGCTGCGTCAAATTCACTCCGCCTTCGGCCCGTTCTCGGGCAGTGACTGGCCGTAGCCCTTATGGGTGAGGAGAAAGGCTTCTTCCTCCGGCGTGCTGGTGCGGTTCAGGACGGCATTGCGATGCGGGAACCGTCCGAACCGGGCGATGATATCCCGGTGCTCGACGGCATATTTGATGCCTTCCTCGTCCCCCTGTTCCGTAAACAGCTCGACCGAGCGCTCCTGGTCGCGCGAATTTTCGCTATGCTCGAACGGCAGATAGAGAAATCCTTGCCTTTCATGGGGTAGTTGATGGTGAAAATCCTGCTCGATCGCCTCCCTTGCGATGGCGAGCGCCAGCGGATCGGTGGCAAAGGCCTGCGCTGTTCCCCGGAACATGTTTCGCGGGAACTGGTCGAGCGCGATAATGGCGGCAAGCGCCATCTCCGCGTCTTTTGTGAGCGCGGCAGGATCTTCGGTGGCTCGCCGGGTGATCGCCTCGTGAAGACCGAGAAACCGCGAGCGGATCGTATTGTCGAGTTCGGGCGTGCTCTCGAACCATTCCTTCGGTCCGAGCTCGCCGAACCAGAAATCCAGTATGTCAGCTTTCCAGTTTTGCTCGAGCCTTGCGTCCATGGTTCGTCACCTCTTTCGGTTTTGTGCGGATGCCGGCGGAGAGAACCGCCCTGGCGTCTATGGTTTCGCCCTTATCATCATTCCGCCTGAGTGATGCAATCAGCGCTTTCGTCGATTTGGTGCCGACATCGACAAGGTCGAAAGCCTTGTCCGTTCTCACCCATTCGTTGAGCAGGCCCGACATGGAGGCGATCAGCGCGCGTGCGGCATCTTCCGGCGTCCAGTCCGGCGAAAGCATCCGGCGGCGCTTGCAGACCTGCATCAGCCGCACGAAGAGCTGGTGCACCCGCGTGTTGACCTCCCTGAGGCGCTCGAGCACCTCACTCAGTTCGCCGACATATTCGCATCGCTGGTGGATAATGGTGAAGACACGCTGCTGGCGCTCGTCCTCGACAAACATCTCCAGGCAGCAGATGGATGCTTCGAGGAGCACATCGAGCGGATCGACCTTGTCGCCGCTCTGCGCCTGTTCCAGCAGATCTTCCTGCGGAAAGCGGATGCGGTCGACGATCGATTTGTAGATGTCTGCCTTGTCCTTGAAATGGAAATAGATCGCCCCGCGCGTCACACCGGCACATTCGGCGATCTGCATCAACGTCGACTGGTTGACGCCGTTCTCCAGAAAAACGCGTTCCGCCGCATCGAGAATAGCTTCGCGGGTTTCCTCGGCTTCCGCCTTCGTCCTACGCATTCAATCTCCCTGTTTCCTCCCGAATGCTTTTCCAGCACTTCGTATTATTGGCCATAATGGTCTCTTTATTCTTGTTTCAAAGCAAGTCCGAGGCAAATGACGGTTGATTTTCTCTTTCCTCGGGATCCGAACCATGCCGATCGGCAGGCGCTCGGATCCGCATCTCATTCGCCGATAACTCAAACGTGATCGGTTCAGCCGCGCAAAGCCACAATATCACCTCCCGGGCTGTTTACAAACATTCATGTATGTTTTTATTTCGGCGGAACATCCGGAAAAGGGCCTGGCTCACAATGAATTTGCGTAATTTCTCTCTGGCGGGACTGGCCGCCAGCATCGGTTTTGTCGTTTTTGCGGTTGGCTCCGCGGCTGCTCAGGCACCCGGCGGACAGATGCCGCCACCCCAGGTGACGGCTCTGGAAATCAAGCCGCACGAGGTGGGATTGACCTATGATTATGCCGCCCGCGTCTCTGCCTTCCGCGAGGTGCAGGTTCGCGCGCGGGTAGGCGGCATCCTCCTGCGCCGCAATTTCACCGAAGGAGCCGAGGTCAAGGCCGGCGATCTCCTGTTTGAAATCGATCCAGCGCCCTATGAGGCCGAGTTGGCCCGCGCCAACGCGCAACTGGCTCAGGCCGAGGCACAGTATCGCCAGTCGATCCGCGATGCCGAGCGCGCGGAGCAGCTCGTTCAGCAGAAGGTGCAGAGTGCGGCGACGCGCGACAGCGCTCTCGCCACGCGCGACCTTAATGCCGCATCCGTCGCCGCCGCCAGGGCGCAGGTGCGCACCGCCGAGCTCAATCTCGGCTACACCAGGGTGACCGCACCCATCAGCGGCATCACCAGCCGTGAGCAGGTGCCGGAGGGCAGCCTCATCGGCACCGATGCCTCTTCCAGCCTGCTGACCTCGATCACCCAGCTCGATCCGGTCTATATCAATTTCTCCTTCACCGATTCGGAAGCCGCGGAAATCCGCCGGCTCCTCGATGCGCGGAAGGCGAAGGGCGAGGACCCGAACAAGCTTAAGGTGAGGATCACCTTCGGCGACGGCCAGGTCTACAACCACGAAGGCGTCATCGACTTCACCTCGTCGAGTCTTGATGCCGAGACCGGGACGCTCGGTGCCCGCGCCGTGGTCGACAATCCCGATCACCGGCTGATCCCCGGCCAGTTCGTCCGCGCGACCATCGTCGGCGTAACCATCGATAATGCCATCGTCGTGCCCGAGGCAGCGCTGATGCAGGGGCCGAAAGGACAGTTCGTCTATGTGATCGACGCCGACGGCAAGGCCCAGATCCGGCCGCTGACGGTGAGCCGCGAGGTCGAGGGCGGCTGGCTCGTCGCCTCCGGCCTCAATGCCGGCGATCGCATCGTGACCGAAGGCGTCATGAAGGTGCGGCCCGGCTCGCCCGTCAATGCCGGCACCGCGGCAGCGGCGGCCGACAAGGTTTCCAATCAGGCTTCGGTGACGCAATGAACCGCTTCTTCATCGACCGCCCGGTCTTCGCGGCGGTTATCTCCATCATCATCGTCCTCGCCGGCATCGTGACGATGCGGATATTGCCGATCGCGCAATATCCCGAGCTCACGCCGCCGCAGGTCGTCGTCACCGCCACCTATCCCGGCGCCAGCGCGGAGACCGTCGCGCAAACGGTGGCCGCGCCGCTCGAGCAGCAGATCAACGGCGTCGAGAACATGCTCTACATGCAGTCCTCGAACTCCAGCGACGGCCAGATGCAGTTGACCATTACCTTCGCGCTCGGCACCGATGCCGACCAGGCGACGATCAACGTCAACAACCGTGTGCAGCGCGCCACCTCGACCCTGCCGCAGGAAGTCACGCGTCTTGGCGTCACCGTCGCCAAGCGCTCGTCCTCCATCCTCGGTCTCGTGGCGATGTTTGCCGAAGGCGGCACCTATGACCGCACCTATATCGGCAATTATGCGCTTCTTAACGTGATCGACGATTTGAAGCGCATTCCCGGCGTCGGTGATGTCCAGCTTCTCGGCAATATCGATTATTCCATGCGCATCTGGCTGCGCCCGGACAAGCTCGCCCAGTACAATCTGACGCCGAGCGATGTTTCTGCGGCCATCAAGGAGCAGAACGCGCAATTCGCCGCCGGCCGCTTCGGCGATCAGCCCGACCCGAAATCCTCCGCCTTCACCTATTCGGCGACGACTCAAGGACGCCTGCCGGATGCGCAGGCCTTCGAGAACATCATCCTGCGCGCTGACAAGAACGCCGCGACGCTGCGCCTGAAGGACGTGGCGCGGGTGGAGCTCGGCACCAAGAGCTATCTGGTGGACAGCAATCTGAACGGCACGCCCGCCGTGCCGATCGCGCTCTATCTCCAGCCGGGGGCCAATGCGCTCAATACGATGGATCTCGTCAAGGCGCGGATGGACGAACTGAAGGTGAATTTCCCGCAAGGTATCGATTATTCCGTTCCCTACGACACCACAAAATTCATCAAAGTGTCGGTGGAGGAGGTCATCCATACCTTCATCGAGGCCATCATCCTCGTTGTCGCGGTCGTCTTCATCTTCCTGCAGAACTGGCGCGCGACGCTCATCCCCGTCATCGCCGTTCCGATCTCGATCATCGGCACCTTCGCGGGCATGTATGTGCTCGGTTTCTCGATAAACTTGCTGACCCTGTTCGGCCTGGTGCTCGCCATCGGCATCGTCGTGGACGATGCGATCGTGGTGCTGGAAAACGTCGAGCGCATCATGTCGACGGAGAAGCTGCCGCCCAAGGAGGCCGCCATCAAGGCGATGGGCGAGGTGACGGGACCGGTGATCGCCATCGTCCTTGTGCTCTGTGCTGTGTTCGTGCCTGTTTCCTTCATGGGCGGGCTCGTCGGCGAGATGTACAAGCAGTTCGCCGTCACCATCGCCATGTCGGTCACGATCTCCGGCATGGTGGCGCTGTCGCTCACCCCGGCGCTCTGCGCATTGCTGCTCAAGCCCGGTCATCACGAGCCGATGCTGCCGTTCCGCATCTTCAACCGCTTTTTCGAGCGGCTCACCCGCGGCTATACCGCCGGTGTGCGCTTCTTCGTCAAGCGCGTGGCGATCGGTCTTTTGATCTTTGCCGGCATCGGCGGCGCAACCGCCTATATGTTCTATACGGTGCCGGGCTCGCTGCTCCCCGACGAGGATCAGGGCGTTCTCTTCAGCGTGGCGATGCTGCCGCCTGCGGCCTCCCTGTCGCGCACCGAGGCGGTGGTCGACCAGGCGAGCGAGAACATGCGCAAGAACCCGGCGGTCGAGAATGTCTTTGCGGTTTCCGGCTTCGACCTCCTCTCTGGCGGCCTGAAGACCAATGCCGGCACCATGTTCGTGACGCTGAAGGACTGGAGCGAGCGCAAGACGCCCGAGATGGACGCCCGCAATCTCGCCGGCCAGCTGATCGGCATGAACGCCGGCATCAAGGACGGCATGGTGCTCGCCTTCAATCCGCCACCCATCCTCGGCCTCTCCACCACGGGTGGCTTCGAGCTCTACGTGCAGGACCGCACCGGCGGCGGCGTGGCAGCGCTGACCACTGCCACGCAGCAGCTGGTCGAGGCGGCGTCCAAGCGGCCGGAGCTGGCGGGCGTGCGTACCAGCTTCGATCCCAACATCCCGCAATACAGGCTCGATCTCGACCGGGAGAAGGCGAAGGCCTTGGGCGTGCCGATCAATTCGGTGTTCGAGGCGATGCAGGCCACTTTCGGCAGCCTCTACGTCAATGACTTCACCCTCTACGGCCGCAACTATCAGGTAAATCTGCAGTCGGAGGCGGATTTCCGCCGCAGCCCGTCCGATCTCAAGCATGTCTTCGTGCGGGCCGATTCCGGCAGCATGATCCCCTTGAGCGCGCTCGTCACCGTGCAGCGTGTCGTCGGCCCCGATCAGCTCGAGCGCTTCAACGCCTTCGCCGCAGCCAAGGTCACCGGCAATCCGGCACCGGGCTATACCTCGGGCGATGCCATCCGCGCCATGCAGGAAGTGGCGAAGGAGGCGCTGCCTTCGGGATACCAGATCGCCTGGACGGGCTCCGCCTATCAGGAGCTGGCGACGAGCGGCACCGGATCGCAGGCGATGATCTTCGGCCTGATCATGGTGTTCCTCATCCTCGCCGCCCAATATGAGCGCTGGAGCCTGCCGCTTGCCGTCATCACGGCGGTCCCCTTCGCCATGTTCGGCGCGCTGGTGGCGATCCTCCTGCGTGGCCTCACCAACGACGTCTACTTCCAGATCGGTTTGGTCACGCTCATCGGACTTGCAGCGAAGAACGCGATCCTGATCGTCGAATTCGCCGTCCTGCAGCGCGAAGAGGGCAAATCGGCGGTGGATGCGGCCATCGAGGCAGCGCGCCTGCGCTTCCGCCCGATTGTCATGACCTCGCTCGCCTTTATCCTGGGCGTGGTGCCGCTGGCGATCAGTACCGGTGCGGGTTCGGCCAGCCGCCACTCGATCGGCACCGGCGTCATCGGCGGCATGCTGGCGGCGACCTTCATCGCCACCTTCTTCATCCCGATGTTCTACCGGCTCATCGCTTGGAGAAATCCGAAGAAGCAGGAAGGCGGTTTGCCGGAGGAGACGGGGCCGGTTCCGGCAGAATAAGGCTAGGCGCCCCCGCCTGATGAAGGCGGGGGCGTTTTCTTATTGGTGTGCTCCAGTCTTTGCGAATAGCCGCTGGCAATGATCTTTTATTGATTTACATTGATCTCGGAAGTCGTGGCGCAAAGAACAGGAGCATTCCTTGGCTGAGCATCATGTCGTGGTCGTTGGCGCGGGGTTCGGGGGCCTCGAAACCGTTCGTGGTCTGGCCGGTGCTCCGGTTCGCATCACGATCATCGATCAGCGCAATCATCACCTGTTCCAGCCGCTCCTTTATCAGGTGGCAACCGCGATCCTGGCGACTTCTGAGATCGCCTGGCCGGTGCGCTATCTCTTCCGCCACCGCCCGGAGGTGAAGACGCTCCTGGCCACCGTGAAGGGGGTGGACAGGGAAAAGCGCGAGGTGCTGCTCAGCGATGGCCAGAGCGTGCCCTACGACACGCTGGTGCTCGCCACGGGCGCCCGGCACGCCTATTTCGGCCATGACGAATGGGAGCGCTATGCACCGGGCCTGAAGACGCTGGAGGATGCCACCACCATCCGCCGCCGCATGCTGACCGCCTTCGAACTGGCCGAGCGCGAAACCGACCCGGCGCGCCGCCAGGCGCTCATGACATTCGTCATCATCGGCGGCGGCCCCACGGGCGTCGAGCTCGCCGGCGCCATCGCCGAGCTCGCCCATGTCACGCTGTCCAAGGATTTCCGCAACATCGATCCGCAGCTGACGCGTGTCGTGCTCATCGAGGCCGGACCGCGCATCCTGCCGGGTTTCACCGAGAATCTCTCCGCCTATGCCCGCAAGGCGCTGGAGAGGCTTGGCGTGGAAGTGAGGACAGGTGCGCCGGTGACGGAGTGCGCCGCAGGGCACGTGGTGTTCGACGGCGAAACGCTGGCAACCGGAACCATCCTGTGGGCGGCGGGCGTGCAGGCTTCCCCCGCCGCACAATGGCTTGAGGCGCCGGCCGACCGCGCCGGCAGGGTCAAGGTCGAGCCGGATTTGACCGTTCCCGGCCACCCCGAGATATTCGTCATCGGCGATACCGCCGCCGTCTCGGCGCCGGACGGCAAGCCGGTCCCCGGCATTGCGCCTGCCGCCAAGCAGCAGGGCGGCCATGCCGCCGCGACGATCAAGGCGCGGCTTGCAGGCAAGGCCGCGCCGGGCCCGTTTCTCTACAAACATGCAGGCAGTCTTGCGACGATCGGCAAGCGCGCCGCGGTCATCGATTTCGGCTGGATCAAGCTGCGCGGCTGGCTCGCCTGGTGGATATGGGGCATCGCCCATATCTTCTTCCTGATCGGCACCCGCCACCGCATCGCGGTCGCCCTGAGCTGGCTGTGGATCTATATGACCGGTCATCGCAGTGCGCGTCTGATCACGCAGGGCAAACCCCGAGAGGAGATCGGTTCCCCCGCCGAGTGATCAGAACAGACGGATTTTGCGCAGGGTGAAGGCTTCGGCATAGTGGTCTTCCGCCCGGCATTCCATGCCGCGCAGCCGGGCAAGCCCGCGAAAGGTCTCCGGATCGAACCAGTCCTTCGAGCGCTGTGTGCCGAAATGCTTCATCAGCAGCGCGACCTTCCTGTCCATGATCTCTTTTGACAGGCCGATATAGCCGTTCGGCCGGCCGAGATCGCCGTCCCATTTCGGAATCTCATATTCGAGGATCAGCTCGTCGCGGAACACATTCCACGTCAACTGGTTGATCTCGCGATGATCCTGATGCCGGTCGTAGGAATTATGGGTGAAAATGATATCCGGCTGCGATGCGCGCCGACGCAGGTCAGTCAGCCATTCCTTGATGAGCCGGCTTTGCGACGGAAAAAAGCTGTCCTCGAAATCGGCGATCTCGATGTTGCGTGATTTGGCCCCGGCGAGGAAATCCGCCGCCGAGGACCGTGCCTCCGCCGCACGCGGACCGGCGCCGCTCAACACGCACCAGTCCACATGCACATCGATGCCCGAGGCGATCATGGTGAGGATCGTGCCGCCGAGGCCGATCTCGATATCGTCGGAATGGGCCCCGAGACACAGGACGTAAAGCGGCTTTCCGCGCTCCGCCAGATTGAGGCACCTCATCATGGCAAGGCGACCATGACTTTCTTCTTCGCCCGCTCCGTCCGCATCCTGGCGTTCCAGGGCATGTCGCCTTTTTCGACCATGTCCTCCAGCGTCTGCCAGTCGCGCAGCGTATCCATGGAGCGCCAGAAGCCTTCATGCTTGTAGGCCATGAGCTGGTCCGCCTCGATCAGCCGCCTGAAGGGCTCCAGCACCAGTTCCTCTCCCTCGCGCATGAAGTCGAAGATCTCGCGCCTGAACAGGAAATAGCCGCCATTGATCCAGATGTCGGAGGTGTTGGACGTCCTGAATTCGCGCACCCGGCCATCCTCGGCGATATCCGCCAGATGGTAGGTCAGGGGCGGCCGCACTGCCAGGAAGCAGGCGATCTTGCCGCTCGCCATGAAACGGCGGGTCATATCGTCGAGATCGACATCGGTGAGGCCATCGCTGTAATTGGCGAGGAACATCTCGTCGTTCTCGACATGCTGCCGCGCCGCCCACAGCCGCTCGCCGATATTGCGCCAGATGCCGGTGTCGAGCAGGGTGATGCGCCAGTCGCGCTTGATCTCTTCGAGAAGCTGGATGTTTCTTCCTCCCTCGGAGACCACGCAATCGGCAAAGGTCTGAGGCTTGCTGTTGAGGAAGAAGTCCTTCACCACATTGGCCTTGTAACCCAGGCACAGGATGAATTCGTCATGGCCGTAATCGCTGTAATATTCCATGACATGCCGCAGGATGGGCTGATGGCCGAGCGGGATCATCGGCTTAGGAATGCTTTCCGAATATTCCCTGATGCGCGTGCCGAGCCCGCCGCAGAACAGAACGACTTTCATTTTCTGAGCTCCGCTGGATCGATGATGGTGACGTAGGGGATGGGGATGACGAACTTGGCGCCCCAGTCGGCGACATGGCGCATCTGCTCGATGATCTCGTCCTTGAAATTCCACGGTAGGATCAGGATGTAATCGGGCTTCGCCTCGTCGATCGCCGCGACCGGCAGGATGGGGATATGCATCCCCGGCGTGAAGCGGCCGTGCTTGTAAGGGTTGCGGTCGACGGTGAAGTCGAGGAAATCCGTGCCGATGCCGCAATAGTTCAGTAGCGTATTCCCCTTGCCGGGCGCGCCATAGCCGCAGATGCGCTTGCCCTCGTTCTTCGCCGTGATCAGGAAGAACAGGAGATCGCGCTTCGCCCGCCGCGCCTTCTCGGCGAAGGCGGCATAGGTGGTCACGTCGGTGAGCCCGTGGCGCTCCTCCCTTTCGAGCAGTTCGGTGACGCGTGACGCTGGTTTCTGCGCGCTCGCCTCATGGGCGAGATAGACACGCAGCGATCCGCCATGGGTCGGCAACTCTTCGACGTCGATGATCTTCAGCCGATGGCGCCATGCCATGTTGCGGATGGTGGTGAGCGAGAAATAGGAAAAATGCTCGTGATAGATCGTGTCGAACTGGTTCTGCGCGATCAGCTTCTCGATATGCGGGAATTCGAGCGTGATCGTCCCCTCGGGTTTGAGCAGGATTTTCATGCCGCCAACGAAATCGTTGAGGTCGGGCACTTGGGCCAGCACATTATTGCCGATGATGAGATCGGCCCGCCGACCTTCCTCCACCAGCTTTTGCGCCAAAGCTACGCCGAAGAATTCGACCAGCGTTGGTATCCCCTTGCCCTTCGCGGCCTCCGCCACATTGGCGGCGGGCTCGATCCCGAGCATCGGGATGCCGAGCGGACGGAAATGCTGGAGCAGATAGCCGTCATTGCTCGCCAGCTCGACCACGAAGCTCTTTTCGTCGAGGCCGAGGCGTTCCGTGATTACCTCGCAATAGGCCTTGGCATGCGCCACCCAGCTGGTGGAAAAGGAAGAGAAATAGCAATATTCGGTGAAAATCTCCTCCGGCCCGACATATTCCTTCAACTGCACCAGAAAACAGGATTCGCAGACGAGCACATTGAGCGGAAAAAACGGCTCCATCCGGTCAAGTTGATCGGCGGTCAGGATGCTCTCGCATGGCGGCGACATGCCGAGATCCACGAATTTGTGCCGCAACAGCCGGCCGCAAAGGCGGCACCCGCTCTGTGCGACTTGAGGCTTGGTTTCCCGCAAGAGCTCCGGCGTCTGGATATTCATGCTTTCTCCCCCTGGACTGGAAAATCCGGCTCGGCTGGTCGTGTCAGGAGGTTACAAAAGCGGGGCTGGCGTGCCGATACTGCAATCAGATCGAAGCAATCATCCCATCGGCTGCCGAAGAAGACGGCGTTGACGACGAAAGATCAGCCGAAAAGTAGTCCGGGGTATGGGGCTCCCTCCTTCGGAGGATGCATCGGGCGACTACATACTCCCCTTGCCTGATACCATATCTAAAAAGGCGCTCTTTCCGTGCTTGGTGTTAGAGCGAAGACTCGTGCGGGGAATGGCCCGTCGGGAGGATTTCATGCAGTTCACGCCGCTGAAAATTGAGGGAGCCTGGGCGATCGCGCCGGTCAGGATCGAGGACGAACGGGGCTGGTTCGCACGGCTTTTCTGCGAGGAGGAATTTGCCGAACGCGGGCTGGAAACACGCTTCGTACAGCACAGCGCATCCTTCTCCCGTGTGAAGGGGACATTGCGCGGCATGCACTATCAGAAGGAGCCGCATTCCGAGACCAAGCTCGTATCCTGCGTGCAGGGGCGCATCTGGGATGTCATCATCGATATGCGCCCGGATTCCCCTTCCTATCTGGACTGGATGAGCCTGGAACTCTCTGCGGAGGAGGGTACGCAGTTCTATATCCCGCAAGGCTGCGCCCATGGTTTCCAGACGCTGACGGACGATGTGATCGTCCATTATCTCATTTCGGAATTTCACGCGCCGGACGCCTCCGGCGGTATCCGTTTCGACGATCCCACAATCGGTATCGACTGGCCGAACCCGCCCACTGTGATTTCGCCGAAGGATCTCTCCTGGCCCTTTCTATCCCGGGAACGGCAGCTCTTCGAGACCGCCGGCTTTCCGGAGCTTTAGGAACCGTCGGTTCCCCGCAGCAGGCCATGCGTCCGTAGCAGGTCCGCTGCCCGCGCGATATCGGCAAAGCGCAGGCCGGAGCGTTCCGCCATCGCCAGCAGCGAATGCTGCCCATCCGCCAGATTGAGCACCCAGAGCATCGCCATCGCCGCCTGCGCGCCCGCCTTGTCGCCGCCGAGCGCCGAATAGAGGCCGCGCCGCCCGAGCTGTGGCTCGCCCTTGGGGTTGGTGCTGACCGGCGTCCAGTCGCCCTCCACGATGTCGATTGCCTCCATGATGATGCCGTAGGAGGCGGCGAGATGTTCCGGCCGGATGAAATCGAGATTGTCGGCCGAGGTGTGATATTCAGGAAAAGTGCCGAAGGCGCTGCGTTGGAAGAGGCCGACCGGAAGATCGAAGCCTGGCGAACAGAATTGCCGCTCGTCATAGCCGTAGGGCGAGAAATCGCTGATCGTCGCGCCCCCGCCAAAATTCTTCAGCACATGCGCCATCGCCCGGTCGATGAAGGCATTACCCTGCCGGCTGCGCTTGTAGGTCGGACCTCCGCCGTCGCCGACGCAGGAGACGACGAGGCCGTGCTTGATCTCCGCCACCTGGTCTTCGTTGCGCGAAAGCCAGGCGAGCGAACCAACCGTGCCCGGCGCAAAGAGAAAGCGATAGCTGCAGCGCGTTGCCCGCTGCCTGAGATTGCGCGCGAGCAGCGTCAGCAGCGCCAGCCCCGAGCAATTGTCGTTGGCGAGCGACGGGTGGCAGATATGCGCCGAAAGCAGGAACGTCTCGTCACTTGCACCCCCATGCAGATATTCGCCATAGGTGAGCGAGCCGTCCCGGTGCTCCGCGTCGATCGCCACCTCATATTCCCCCTCCTCCATGGCCAGCAAGGCATTATGCGGCATGCAGAAGCCCCAGTTCGGGGCATAATAGGAGGTGCGGTAGGGGATGAGGTCGGGCTGTTCGGGAAGCGTGTGGATGTGCTTCTTGAGTTCCGCCAGGGTCATTCTTGCGCGGATGGGTTGGCTGTAATTCAGCACATGCAGGTTGTGTTTCCTGAAATCGACGATCCGCTGACCTGATGCGTCCGCTATATAGGCGTCGCGGATGGTCCATTCCTGTGGCGCCGTCCAGTCGAAAAGCGGTGTTCCGGTCGCCACCTCGTGGCGTTCCAGCGCGATATATTCCGCCAGGATGGCGAGCGTTTCGCGCACGCCATCCCCTGTGATGCTGCGGCAGATCGGATAGAGGCGGCTGGCGAGGGCATGGATCTCCTCGCCGATTCCGAGATCGGCGATGTTCTCGAAAGCCTCCCTATGCGTCTGTTCGTTCATCACGAGGCCATTGCGGCGCGATCCGATGCTTCTTCCGCCGCGGTATGCCGCAAATCGCTGTCGAGAATGCCGGAAGCGATCAGATATTTGATATGAGCGATGCGCTGGAAGCGCGGCCCTTCGAATTCCTCCAGCGTCAGTCCGGATCGTCTGTAGGCGGCAAAGAGCTGCCGCGCGCCCGCAACCGCATCCCATTGCGGCCTGGCGGCGGGAAGAACGCGGGCGAGCTTTTCGAAACTGACGCGATAGGAGCGCGCATCGGGGCCGGCATCGGACGCATATTCCAGCCGGCAGCCGGGGACGACATCGGCGACGATCTTTGCGATATCGCGGATGCGGTAATTGTGCTCGGTGAGGCCGACATTGAACGCCTCGTTCCAGACCGCTTCCCTCGGCGCGGCAAGCCCCGCGATGAAGGCGCGCGAAATATCCTCGATATGCACGATCGGACGCCACGGCGTGCCGTCGGATTTCAGGTAGATCAGCCCCTTCGTCACCGCCCAAGCAACCAGATTGTTGAGCACGATATCGAAACGCAGGCGCGGCGAGAGGCCATAGGCCGTCGCCGGGCGGAAATAGACCGGGCAGAAATTCTCGTCGGCGAGTTCCGCGATATCCTGCTCCGCCCGCACCTTGGACCGGCCATAGGCCGTGACCGGGTTGAGCTCGCCCGTCTCGTCGATCAGATCGTCATTGGAGAGGCCGTAATTGCTGCAGGACGAGGCAAAGAGGAAGCGCCCGACACCCGCGGTTTTGGCCGCCTTGGCGACGCGCACGCTCGCCCGGTGATTGATCTCATAGGTCATCTCGGCATTGAGATTGCCAAGCGGATCGTTCGAGAGGGCGGCCAGATGGATGACCGCATCGAAACCTTCGAGATCCCCGGGCACCACGTCGCGCACATCCTTGCGGATCGACGGGACGTCGGTGATGGTGCCGCCCTCGGCGAAGGTGCAGCGCTCGTAGAGATTGCTGTCATAGCCGGTGACGTCATGCCCTGCCTTGATCAGCATCGGCACCATGACCGAACCGATATAACCCTGATGACCGGTGACCAGAACTTTCATTGCTACCCCCTGGGCGTTGTATTGCTCTGGCAAACGCTACAGCCCCCGGCTTTCACCGGCGAGGTGGCTTATGGAAGGAGGAGGACGGGTTGAATAGGCGCTGTCTACGCCTTTCGAGGGATGTCACGCTACCGGCCTTCGCGAAGAACCAGCACCCAATCGCTATCGCCCGATGCATTGCGCGGATGCGGGGGCATGAAACGGGCGGGTTCAGCATGTGCCGCGATGAATTGCCCGCTGGTCGGATCATACCAGCGCGCGTCGACATGGCCTGATCCGAATGCGGCCGTGTTGACGGCAAAGTCGTCGGGTCGGTCACCATAGACAAGCGCGAAGGAGCGGTCATTGGCGATCGCCGCTATGATATCCGGATTTCTCCGGTCCGGCTCGAGCTTCCACCAGTCCAAACCCTCGAAGAGGTTTCGCATCGAGCTCATGCTACGGGCGCCGGGGCTGTCGAGCGCTTGCCGCCATGTCATCGGATCCGGCATGATCCCGGGGCCGCTGAAATGCCAGATCGGATGATTGCCGAAGATCTGTCCGGCCGCACCGCCGAGAAGCGCGCCATAGGCTTGCCGCCTGATGGTTTGTGCCCCGGTCCCGTGCTCGCCTTCATAAAGTGCCTCGATCATCAGGACGGGCATCGTCCTGGGTTTGGCCGTGCGCGCCAGTACCGCGCGGTACACATCCTCATAGGTGTAGACCGTATCGAGCGACAGCCATTCCTCTCCGGCCCAGTAATCGGCCGTCACGGTATCGCGCGTTGAATGGACCGTGTGAAGTGAATTGGGCGCAATGTTTTCGATTCCTGAGACAACCGCCTGCACCAGCGTCTTGTCCGGCGCGTCATAGTCGCCGCCATGCACCCAGATGATGTTGTCGAGGCCGGAAAACCGTTTGGCGATATATTCGCCATAGCGGCGAAGCCTTTCCGGTCCCGCGGCTTCCGCCTGCAGATACCATCCCTGCCCACCGCCATTGGCGCCGAGATAAGCGGGCGTCAGCAGCACGAGGAAACCCTTGTCGCGGGCGCGCCGCAGCACCCATTCCGCATAATCGAAATAGCGGTCATTCATATGGGCAAAACCGCCGGTGCCCTTGAATGGCCTCTCGCCATAAGCGTTTGCCGGTGGGTTGCTGCTGAACTGATGCTCGATCAAATTGACGAGAAGCGTATTGAAGCCGCGCTTTCTTCGATCATCGAGATAGGTCTCGACATCTTCTTTCTTCAACTCGGCAATCAACGACCAGGCGGCGTCGCCCTGGATGAGAAACGGTTTGTCTGCGGCATCGACGAGGTAACGTTTGTCGGCGGAGACATGCAGTGGAAAGGCGGCCTTGGGCCATTCTTCCTCGGCCGATGCAGGAAGAGCCTGCGCCAGTCCGAGGATAACGAGTATGGCTGCCCACCACCGCCGCATCAGCATGCGGCCAGAGCCGTCGCCCCATCCTGGTTGAAACGGCGATAGACGATCTGCGACGGCCGCCCGACCAGATAGCGTTCCACGCCCTGGTCGAGCGCCAGCGCATAGACGCCGAGCGCGCCATCGACCGCCTCCGTAGTGCGTTCGATATCCTCGTCCGAATGCGTGTAGCTGACCACCAGTGACGGCATCAGCACGCCGCGCCGGATCGTCTCCTGAAGGAAAAGCGAGCGAAAGGCCTGCGATGCCTCGCCGGTCCGGTCGAGCGTCGCATAGGCGAGACATGAAGAGCGACCGACGATTTTGACGAAGGATTGCAGGCCATGGCGCGCGATCGCTTGCTCCAGGCCTTCCCGCAATTTGCGTCCCCGTTGATGGAGATGCTCGATGACCGGCTCATTGCGGTAAATCGCCATCGTGGCGATTGCAGCAGCGAGCGCATGGGTTTCGGCGCCGTGGGTTGTGGAAAGCAGGAAGACGCGCGGCCGGTCCGTGTGATCGAGCCCACCGAGCCGCATGAATTCGCGCTTGCCCGCCAGGGCCGAAACCGAGAAGCCGTTGCCCAGCGCCTTGCCGAAGCAGGAGATATCGGGAACGATATCGTAAAGCGCCTGTGCGCCGCGTGTGTGCCAGCGGAAACCGGTGATCATCTCGTCGAGGATGAACAGCGCACCGTTTCCATGGCAAAGCCGTTTCGTTTCGTGCAGGAAACCGTCCTTCGGGTCGTCGCCGCGCGATGGTTCCAGGATCAGCGCCGCAATCCGCCCAGGATATTGATGGAACAGCGCCCGCACGCTCTCGATATCGTTGTAGCGGAAAGTCGCTGTCAACTGCCGTACCTTTTGGGGGATGCCGGCATTCATCTTCGTCGTCCCGATGAACCAGTCATCGGTCGAGAAGAAAGGATGGTCGCCGCAGCAGGCCACCATGTCGCGGCCGGTATAGGCGCGGGCCAGCCGGACGGCGCCGGAAGTGGCGTCGGAGCCGTCCTTGCAGAATTTCACCATTTCCGCGCTGGTGATGGTGTCGAGAAAGGTCTCGGCGCATTCCACCTCGATCTCCCCCGGCCGGGTGAAATTGCAGCCGTTGCGCAGGGCTTCCTCGGCGGCTCTCACCACCGGCGGATAGGCGTGGCCGAGCCCCACGGCGCGGTTGCCCATGCCATATTCGATATATTCATTGCCGTCGACGTCCCAGACATGCGAGCCCGAACCGCGCCGGATGAACCCCGGCGAGAGCACGGGATACTGGTCGTCGCCCTTGGCGTAGGTATGGGCGCCGCCAGGTATCAGACGGTGCGCTTTTTTGCGAAGCCGGTCGGAATTTTCGAAGGGTGGCGTCTGTGCGTCCATGACAAATCTCGAAATTTCACACGATAATCTGCAGAAATCGGCAGGTTTATTGCCCAGTTTAGGTGGTTTTTCCGCGTTTTCCTTTTCGTGAATTGGGCGGATTTTCCTACCGCGGAAGACGTAAGGCCGTTTCTCAGGTCGATGGCGCGGTTGCGTGCAACCTTTCCTGCACCAGCCGCAGCCAGTTCTTCACCGGCTGCGGCAGATAGCTGCGCAGGCTGGTGCGTAGCCCGGCGGCCAGATGCCAGTCTTCCAGCGGCAATGGCAAAGAGATCTTCGGCGGATCGGCTTTGATCGAGGTGATGAGCGCTGCATATGCCGCAGCCATCTTTGCTGCCGTAAAACCGCTTTCGGCCTTGGCTCGTGCTGCGTGCGACATCGCGGAAAGGAGAGCGGGATCGTTGCGGATCGTCTCGATATGCCGTGCCGCCTGCCGCCAGTCGCCGACCGGGAAAAGCATGCCGTCGACACCATGGTCGACGATCGTGTCGGTGACGCCCCCGATCCGCGATACGACGGGGACGCAGCCCTCCGCCATCGCCTCCATGAGCGACATCGGCGCCCCCTCGAAACGCGACGGCATGATGAGAACCTCATGCCCCGTGAGAAGAACCCGAACCTCTTCATAGGGCACGCCGCCTGCGAATGTGATGCGGTCGCCATGGCGGGCAAGCTCCTTGCGCAGCCTCGGCAGGTCGTGGCCGTCGCCGGCGACTGTCAGCCTCACCGAAGCCGGCAATTGCTCCATGATGTGCGGCAGCCAGAAGACCCCCTTCGACGTATCGTCTATCCTGCCCAGAAACAGGAGCCGCAGGCCACCAGCCGGTGGCGTACCGTGCGGTACGGTTCGTTCTCCTGCGAAATCGACCGCATTTGGGATGGCAATCGTCCGCTCCGCGGGAAAGCCGAAGCGCGCGACAAGATCGTTCCGGCAGCGCTGCGATACGCCGATGGTCGCGTGCACATGGTCGCGGATAGCGGCGGCTGCGGCATAGGTTGCCGGCGTGATGGTGTGCACGATCACGAAGCGCAATAGATGCGGCGGGAGATAGCGTGCGATATTGGTTTCCAGCCGATCGGCAAGCACATTGATGAAAACGCCGTCGATCCCGTTTGTCTCGATGAAGCGGATGAGCAGCCTGGCGCGTTCCATCTCGCCGAGCCTGCCCTGCGGGTCGAGTGCATCGCCGAACGCAAGTTCGGCGTGCCACCGCTCGTCGCTTTCCACATCGGTTCTGCCCGTGGCGAGCCAACGCACCTCGATGCCGGACGGAGCGAGCCCGCGCTGCAACTGCTTGAAGACGGAATAGGTGCCGCCGATGTGAGGGCGGGCGAAATAGGCAAGTCTCATGCGTGCCCCGTTTGTGCTGACTTGACCGGCTTGTCCCTAAGGTAGACCACCGCGGCGCCATCGCAGATCGGCAATGGTAGGTAACGGGCTCCGCCAATCGGATGGAGCCCGGAAGGCGTTTTCTCCCATGATGGTAATTTCGCCACGGACCCGGGATGTTTATGCTTTTTCCGACGACGGCCCGTATTTACCCGCTATCTCCGGAGTATTGCGAATGAGGATCGGTCTCTTCGGTCAGTTCGGCTCCGGAAATTCGGGGAATGACGGCTCGCTTGAAGCCATGCTTGCATTCCTGAGGAGGACCGTGCCGGACGCGCAATTGCTGTGCATCTGTCCCCGTCCGGATGTGGTGCGGCAGCAATTTGGGCTGGAGGCCGTCTCCATCAGCGGCAGCCAGCCGAAAAATGCGTTTCTGCGGCGGGTGGATACGGCCTTGAGGCAGATGCCGCGTCGCATCGGGGATTTCTTCACCGCGCTGGGCATCGCCAGGAAGCTCGATCTCATCATCGTTCCCGGTACCGGTATCCTTGATGATTTCTGCGAATCCCCATTCGGCTGGCCCTATGTCATCTTCCGCTGGTGTCTGGCCGCATGGTTCGGTGGCGCGAAACTCGCTTTCGTCAGCATCGGCGCCGGTCCCATCCGGCATCCTCTAAGCCGCTTCTTCATGAAATCCGCTGCCCGCCTGGCTTCCTACCGGTCTTATCGTGATCAGCTTTCATATCGTTTCATGAAAAGCATCGGCATCGATGTCGTACCTGACCGGGTCTATTGCGATCTCGCTTTCGGGCTGCCGGTTCTGGCGGAAAGCCGGGTGCGCGATGCCCGGCCCCTGGCCGTCGGTGTCGGTGTCATGGCCTATTCCGGATGGCAGAAGGAAGGGCATGACGGGGAAGCGATTTATCAGGCCTATCTCCGCAAGATGTCTGACTTTGTCGTCTGGTTGCTGGCGCAGGGGTTGGACGTCAGGCTTTTGACGGGAGGCGATGTCGATCGCCGGGCTGTCGGAGATCTCATGAAGATCGTGAATGACGCTGAAGGCAGGATCGTCGCCGAGGAGATGTCGTCCCTGGAAGATGTCATGCGCCAGATCGTGCAGACGGATTTTGTCGTCGCCACCCGTTATCACAACGTGATCTGCGCGCTCAGCACCGGACGCCCGACAATTTCGCTCGGTTATGCCGAGAAGAACGACGAGCTGCTGATGCGCACCGGCCTGGCGGAGTTCTGCCATCATGTCGAGACCTTCGACACGGACGTGCTGAAGAAGCAATTTTCATCGATGCTGAAAAGGCGCGAGGAACTGGAGGGTGAGGTCCGTCGAGGGGTGGACGTCTTCCGTGCCCAGCTGGCGGAGCAGGAAGATCTGCTGCGTTCAAAACTTCTGAGCCCGCGCGACAACAGATGATTCAGGCCATCCGCATATCCGGCAAATTGCCGATGCCGAGCGCCTTCCTGATCCGCCGTGCCGTGTCCGGCCGCCGCAGGAGATAGCCGAGCGGCGGAAGGATGGCGGTTTGCGGGCGCAGCCTGAAGGCAAGTTTCAGAAGTTCGGTAGCGCCGGGCTCATGACGCTGGATATGCGAGATCGCCGACCAGTAAGCCCGCTCGGCGATTCCCCGCCGGGCAAGCCGCCGCAGATAGGCGCCATCGGGCATATCCTTGCCTTCATGGGTGAAGAAGCATTCGGCCGCCTCGGCGGTATGCAGGATGTGCATGATCTGCCGGGCCCTCAATTCGCTCGAACGGTTGGCGCCGTGTGAGCGTATGCCCGCCTGGATGCAGTCGAGCTCGGCGATGCTGCCATGCAGCGCCAGCCGCAGCCACAGATCGTAATCGTCGCTGTGTGGCAGTTCGGGCCGATAATAGCCGGCCTGCTTCTGAACGCTGGTCCGGATGATGATGGAGGGACCCGGTATCTGGAATACGCCGAGCCTGCAGAACCGCTCGATGAAGGCGCGGCTCTGATGCAGGCGATAGGGAACTTCGAGGGATTGGCAGCCGATATCCGGAATGGGCGCGTCTCCTTCGATCGCCACGTCGCGGCCATAGGTGAAAGCCACATCTGGCTCCCGGTCCATCACGGCGGCCGCCCTCCGGAGCGCGCCGGGAACGAGAAAATCGTCCGCGAAGAGCAAAAGGAAATAGTCGCCTCGTGCCCAGTCGATGCCCTCGTTGAAGGAGGAATGCGGCCCGAGATTTTCCCGGCGCAGCCGCAGTTCGACGCGCGGGTCGCGGGCGGCGATCTCCCGTGCCACCTGCGCGCTGTCGTCGGTCGAGGCATTGTCGATGATGAGCAGCCGCAGGTTACCGATGTCCTGCGAGAGCACACTGTCGGCGCAGGCCTGGAGGTAGCGCCCGTAATTATAGTTGGGGATCAGGACATCGACGCTGCTCATCGCTTCACATGCTCCCGGTCATTCGGCAGGCGTGGCTTTGGATATGTTCGCCTTCCGCCATGGCAGATAGGGCAGGGCTGCTTGCCAGATGCGCTCGACTTCCGTGAGGAAGGGATGACGTGTTCTTATCAGTGCCGTCAGCCAGCCGGCGATGGCAAGCAGGCCAGCAAGGAAACCGGCAAGCGGCGAAATATCGAGCGCAAAGCCATGCGCGGCAATGACCGCGACAGGGCCGAGCATGGCGCTCGCCGTCACGATGGCACTTGGCCGGATCGCCTCCAGGAGGTCCTTCCATTCGAACTGGACATGCTTGCGCACGAAGTGGAGCGACACCACCATCTGGAACGGCAGCGTGATGAATTGGCTGAGCGCCAGCGCCGTCAGCCCCCAGAGGCTGGCGCTGCAAAGGACGACGGCGGAGACGATGCGCGCGATGCAGTTGGAGACGAAGGCCTCGCGGTTTTCACCGAGCGCGATCAGGAGCGGATAGGTCAGGATCACCGGAAACCAGAACGTGCTGGCGAGACACAATATCGCGACGATCGGCGGCGCTTCGCTCCAGTTCCCGCCAAGAATGATGTGCACGACGGGATAGGCGAGCAGCGCAAGCAGGATCTGTGATGGCCAGTAGACGACCGTGATATAGCTGATCGCCCTGAGATAGGACCGCCGCAGATCCTCTCCTTGGCGGACCTGCTCGGCGAGTATGGGAAATGCCACGGAAAACACGGCCGACAGGAACACCCGGTCCGGCAGGCCGCAGACCGCATTAGCGCGGTTGAAGATGCCGACCGATGTGGTCGTCATGATGCGGCCGAGCAGGAGCTGCGGCAGCGTTTCGTAGATTTTGTTCAATACCGAAGTGGCGCCCATATAGGAGCCGAAATGCAGCGCCTCCCGCAGCGATGAAATGCTCGGCCGGAAGACCGACGCCACAGGGCGCGCGGCGAATGCCAGTAATGTTGTGGTCAGCGCGCCGCCGAGCAGGCCGAAGGCGAAGCTCATATGGCCAAAACCGGAAAAAGCGAAGCCAATGGTCGTAAGCGAAGCGAGAATGCTCCCCATGGTCCGGATCCGGGCAAGGCTTCCGAATGCCATGTCACGGCGCAACAGGGCGATCGTCGGCAGCGACAGCGTCTCGACCAGGGCGGCTATGATGATCAGGTCGAGGAAGTAAGCGAGCGATCCGTCGTGATAGAACTCCGCCAGCCATCCTCGTCCGAGATAAAGCAGCAGGGAAAGCCCGGCGGTGAGCATGAGGAGCACCGTGAAGGAAGTGCGCACATCTTCCGTATCGACCTGATCGCGCTTGATGAGGAAATCGGGGCTCGCGAATTCGCGTAGCGAGAAGACGATCGTGCCAATCCCGAGGCCGATCACCCCGAGGCCGATTTCCGCCGGTGTCAGCAGCCGCGCCATGGAAGACAGCGTGACGAGACTGATCAGCAGCGCCAGATATTGCTCCAGTGTGGCCATGAAGAAGGCGCGGCGGATCCTGCTCATGCGCCGCTCCGCCCGGTCGATCCGTTGGCGTCCGGATATCCGGTCGTTGTTCTTGCGGGTGGAACCGATCCCATTTCGCTCATTCCAGTGCTCCCTTGACGGGCGCATAAACCTTTGTCCGCTGCCGAACATGCGCGCCGGACCGGCTTCCTCCGCCCGCCCTGAAGATAAGCGGTTCCGCCAATGGGAAAACGTCGCCAATTTCCGTAGGGCCTAGGCAAAAAGGAGGAGATGCGGCGGCACAGCCTGGCCTCTTCCCCGCCGCGGGGAGAAAGATGGCCCGAAGGGCTGGATGATGGGGGATTGTGCCCTATGCGATAACGCGGCAGAGCCTACTATTGCGCAGCGGTCTTACTCATTTCGGCTAAGGGGCTGCCATCCGGAGGCGTGACGCTTCCGCTGATTTGCCAAATCGTCCCAGCCACCGCCCGTCAGTAGAACCTTGGGAAGCGACGTCGCAATACCGCGCGTCAGGCAATATGAGCCACGGGAGGGACGAATTGGCGAGCTTATATCTCAGCATCCTGACCGCGTTTTCCCTTTCGATCGTGTTGAATATCGGCCTCCGGCACTATGCGGGAGAATGGCATTTTCTGGATGTGCCCGATGCGCGAAAGCTGCATGAGGGCGCGGTTCCGCTTTGCGGCGGGATCGCCATCTTCATTGCCTTCTTCCTGGCCAATGTCTGGCTTGGGGACGGGATGCATCTCTCGCGGTCCGTTGTGCTGGGGCTTTTCCTGATCCTGCTCTTCGGCGCGATGGACGACCGCTTCGGCCTGCCGGCCCTGCCGCGGCTTCTGGCGCAGACCGCTGCCGCCTATATGTTCATCAATGCCGGGGACATCGCCAGTCTCAACCTTTCAGGCATCGTTCCGCCCGAGTTGACGGGTCAATTTTCCTCGCTCGTCCTTCTCCTCGCGATCGTTTTCGTCGTCGGCATCATCAATGCTGTCAATATGAGCGATGGCGTCGACGGACTTGCCGGCGGCAGCGCCGCCGCCTCCCTGTTCTGGCTGGCGCTTCTTGCCGTCCATAAGGGACATGCCGCGATAACGGTGCAATCGTTGATCCTGCTCGCCGCAGTCATCGGCTTTCTCGGCTTCAATATGCGTCATCGCTGGCGGGCGAAGGCGAGCGTCTTCCTCGGCGATGCGGGCAGCACCCTGCTCGGGGCGGCCACGGGCTGGTTCATCATAGCCTTGTCCTGCGGCAGGGATGGCCTGCCGTTTCCGGTCCTGCTCTGGGTCGTCGTGATTCCAGTTATCGACACGCTGAGCCTCATCGTCCGCCGCGCTGCGGCCGGGCGCAGCCCATTCTCCGCCGACCGCTGGCATCTGCATCATCTCGTGCAGGAGGCAGGCCTTTCTCCGGCAAAAACGACATTGGTGCTGGTTGCCCTTTCGGCGTTATGCGGTGCGGTTGCCTATATCGGCATCCTGCTTCAGATGCCGGAAGAATTGTTGACGGCAGGCCTCATGATCCCGGCCGTCCTGCACACGATCTTCGTTTCCCGCATGACCGGCCAGTCGCGCGCTGCGCTGCGCCTGCCTCATCCCGCAAATTCACACACGACCATCCCCGGAGCCGCACCATGAGCATTTCGGTCCTCATCATGACGCTGAACGAGGAGGCCAATCTGCCCGCCTGTCTCGCCTCACTTTCCTGGAGCGACGATATCGTCATCCTCGATTCCTTCAGCACCGATCGCACGGTGGAGATCGCCAGGGCGGCCGGCGCCCGTGTCTACCAGCGGGCCTATGATACGGAGGACCGTCAGCGGATGTACGGGCTGACGGAGATCGAGTTCAAATATCCATGGGTCTATACGCCGGATGCCGACGAGATCACCCCGCCGGACCTGCGTGATGAAATGCTGGCGATTGCCCGTGATCCGACCCGTCCCGAAGCGTTCTTCAAGGCACGCTACAAGAACATGTTCATGGGCCGCTGGATACGCCGCAGCAGCCTCTATCCCACCTGGATCACCCGGCTGGTGCGCCCCGATCGGGTGCATTTCGAACGTTCGGTCCATTCGCGGTGCATCGGCGATGGCCCGACCGGAGAGCTAAAATCCCATTTCATCCATTACAGCTTCAACAAGGGGCTCGAGGCCTGGTACGACAAGCACAACCGCTATTCCTCGGTGGAGGCGGATCTCTCGTCGAGCCGGCGCCTGGAGCACAAGATCGACTGGGCGGGCCTGGTCAGCGCCAGTTCGGATCGCCGCCGGCGTGGCCTGAAAACGCTCTCCTACAGGCTGCCGTTCAGGCCTACCTTGCGGTTCCTCTACATGTATCTGCTGCGCGGCGGCTTTCTCGACGGCAGACCCGGTTATCTCTATTGCCGGCTGCTTGCGGGTTATGAATTCATGATCGTCGTCAAGACCGAGGAGCAGCGCCAGCGGCTGCGGGGATTTGCCGGGTGAGTACCGCTCGTGCCGACCACGCCTCCTTGTCGGGCAGCTTCGGTAAATGCAGCCTCTCTCTCCTGCGCAGCCTGGTCCTCTGCATCGCGCTGGCCGGCGGTGCATTGGCCGCCATTTTCTGGGCCGATCCTCTGCTGACGGTGCGCGGCGGGCCGGCCAAGGCCGACGTGATCGTCGTCCTTGGCGGAGACGGTCCCGCGAGGGCCGATCACGCGTCCGATCTCTGGCTTGAGGGGAGGGCGCCGATCATCCTCATCAGCGGTGACGGCGACTGCTTTTCCATCCGCTACCAGATGATGCGCAACGGCGTTCCGCGCTCCGCCATCCAGGTTGAGTGCCTGTCGGGCAGCACCTGGCAGAATGCGCTCTATTCGGCACCTTATCTCGAACGGTTGAACGTCCGCAGTGCGATTATGGTGACGAACTGGTTCCATTCGCGCCGCGCCGTGGAAAGCTTCGCCGCGATATGCCCGCATATCCGCTGGATATCCTCCGTCGTGGAGCCGCGGCGATCCTTCTGGCGCACGGTTTCCGGCCCTTATGGCATCGCCATCCTGAAGGAATATCCCAAGCTGCTCTGGTACAAGCTGAGATATTTTTCCGCAGGCCGGGAACAGCAGGCTGTCGCCGGCACCCATCCATGCTTCGAGATGGGGCAGCGCTCATGAACTGGCCGATGACCTGGATCTTCATCCTGATCGTTGCCTGGTATTTCGCCGCCGGCATCCAGCGAGCGGAAAAAATGTATCAGTTTCCGTTCCTTGCCTCGGTGATGACGCTGGGCTTCATCGTTCCGCAGCTTCCGGCCCTGGCAAACGATCCGTTCCTGCCGTCGGGCGCCTATGTCAAAACCATGCTGATGGGGGTTTTGTGCCTGCTGATGCTGCGGCTCGGCTGGTCGGAGACGGCACGACCTTTCCCTTTCCTCAACCAGACCTTCAGCCATAGGAAACTCTTGATCGCGGCCGGGTTTCTCTCCGTCATCGGCGCCTATTTCTATTTCCTTCTGAGCCGCCTGCCAGGCGAAGTCTCGATCGGCGTCCAGATGACCGGGATGCCGGTCGTCTATCTTTTCTTCGCCCGACTCATGACTTATGGATTGGCGATCGCGCTCTTGTGCTTCACCAGCCGCCCGACGCTCACAGCTGCACTCATCATCGGCTTCGACCTGATCCTCTATTTCGACCGCATCATCGTCACGGGCAAGCGGGCCGAGGCGCTGGAGCTGGTGCTGATGATATTGCTCGCCATCTGGTTTCATCGCCACTGGATCGTGCCGCGCTGGCTTATGGTCGCCGGCATTCTCATCGGCACCTTCGCCATGACCAGCATGTCCGATTACCGCCAGATAACCCGCGCTCATTCCGGTGTCGTCTGGGACCAGGTGATGGAGATCGATGTGGTCGGCAATTTCGAGGAAACGCTGAAGGAGGGCGGGCTGGAGATGCGCAACGCCGTGCAGCGCATCGATGAGATCGATCGCCGGCTGGAGTTCGACTACGGCAAATTCCATTGGAACAAGCTGGTCTTCACCTTCGTCCCGGCCCAGCTGGTGGGCACATCCTTCAAGGAGGGGCTGATGCTCAACACGCCGAAGCCCGAGCGCAGCTATCAGCCCCTGACCGGCACCACCGAGACAGGGTTCGTCGATGCCTTCTCCTCCTTCTGGTATTTCGGCGCGCTGAAATTCTTCATCCTTTCCTATCTGGTCTGCCGGATATGGAAAGCCGCGCTCGCCGGCGGGACGGCCGCCCAACTCGTCTACATGATGTCGATCGTGCCCGCCATGCACGCAATCTCGCACCAGACGGACTGGGTGGTGCAGGTCTGGGTTCACATGGCCTTGTTCCTGGTGCCGGTTCTCGCCTTTGCAAGGTTCCGGGGCGTGGCACTCCCGTCGTTTTTTGCCGGCCCGCACGTTCCGGCTCAGTTGCATTCCTGAAACCCGGAGGAGATGCCGATGCTGTCGCGTTATTCCGAGCCGCATTCCCTGCCATCCGCGACCCCCGCGCCGCTTCTCGGCGGGCCGACCTTCGCGCTCCGTCATCGCGTGACGCGGCTCGCCTGGCAGGCGGCCTGGCTCGTCCTTGCCGCCTGGACGCCCTCCTTTCTTTGGCGCTGGCGCGGCCTGGTCCTGCGCGCGTTCGGGGCTGAGATTCATCCGACCGCCATCGTGCGCGGCAGCGCGCGCATCTGGTGGCCGGCGCATCTCAGTATGGGGGCGCATTCCTCGCTTGGCCCCGGCGCCATCTGCTACAATGTGGCCCCGGTCCGCCTTGATGATTTCGCCATCGTCTCGCAGCGCGCCCATCTCTGCACTGGAACGCACGACATCAACCATCCGGATTTCCCGCTGAAATCCCGGCCGATCGCGGTCGGCCGCCATGGCTGGATCGCGGCGGAGGCTCTTGTCGGACCTGGCGTGACAGTGGGCGAAGGTGCCGTGCTTGGCGCTCGTGGCGTTGCCTTCAGGGATCTTGATGCCTGGACGGTCTATGCCGGCAATCCGGCCCGTGCCGTGAACACGCGTCGCTCGGCATCAAATACCGCCGCATAAGCCTCGATCGTGCGCTGTGCGATCTGCGGCCAGGTATAATGCTGCCGGACGAGCGCCCGGCCTTTTTCGCCCATCGTGCGGGCCGCCCCGGGATTACTGAGAATGCTCACGAGTGCATCGGCGATGTGCACCGGGTCGAGGCTGCGCACGAGCCCCGCCCCGCTGCTTTCCACTTCAGGGAAATGGCAGGCATCGGTGATGACGGCAGGCAGCCCGCAGGCGAGCGCCTCGGTAATGGCGACGCTGAAGCCTTCCTGCCGGCTGGGCAGGCAAAAGCATTCCGCCTCCAGCATGGCGCGGATCTTTTCCCGGCCATAGAGCGGGCCTGCCATATGCACGCGCTCGCTGAGGCCCTTCGCCGCAATCGCCTGCTCGAATGCCTGGCCGGCTCCCTCGTCCGGTCCAGCGACGACCAGGTCGACATCCGGGCAGGCCGGTGCGGCAATGGCGAAGGCTTCCGCCAGAATGTCGAGACCCTTCTTGTAGTGAAGCCGCGAGAGGAACAGCACGAAACGCCTGGCTCCGAGGGCGGGAATGCGACGGCGCAAGATATCGCTTCTGTCGTCCGGCTCGAGCTCTTCGAGGAAAATACCGTTCGGGATGACCACACTCGCAGGCTGGAGGCGCAGCGGCTCCATCAGCTTCGCTTCATCCATGTTCAATGCCTGAATGAAAGCAGCGCCATCGAGCATCCGGCGATAGCCGGCTAGTAATGCCAGCCGCTTTTTCCATGCCTTCTGTTTCAGGCTCCAGACGTCGAGCATGCCGGCCGGACGCACGCAATAGGGAATGCCGCGCCGCCTTGCCAGCACCGCTGCAACGCGCAGGTTTGCTTCCCATATGCCATGCAGATGCACGAAATCCGCCCCCGCCAGCAGGCGCCGCAGAAGACGGCGTGCCCGTGGTGCGAACAGCCGTTCGATACGCTGCGGCATCGGCAGGATGTGGCGCTGCACCATCCCTGAATTGGGGATGGCGGCCGCCGCCAGAAAGGCGCGTTTCTCGATTTCCGGATTGCCGTAGCTGACGAGGTGCACCTCATGGCCGAGCGTGGCCTGGGCAGCGGCAAGGCGAATGACGACTGCCTGCGGCCCGCCCTTGGCCGGATCGATCGAGCCGATGACATGAATGATCTTCATGACGCCAGCCTCACCTCGGCGGGCTCCGACACCCGCTGAAGATACTGGCCGATAACGATGAACAGGAAGGCGCGCGACCAGGCAGGAGTTTCGGGTTCGGCGGCAAAAATGTCCCAGATCGTGTCGATGCCGGCGGGGTCGAGCAGGCCGCAGCCTTTCAGGCTTTCGATGCCCTCGCGGCAAACCTCGAGGAGAGGGCCGGTCATCCAGCGCCCGATCGGCAGGGCGAAGCCGGATTTCGGCTGTGAGAGGAGCTCGGGCCGCAATATGTCGGGGAAAGCCATGCGTAACAGGTGCTTCGGCTTGCCGTTGGCCGGAAGACGGACACGGGCCGGGACGGAAGCCATCAGGCCAATGAGCCTGCGGTCGAGGAACGGCACCCGGATTTCGAACCCATGCGCCATGCTGTTGGCGTCGCCATCCCTGAGCAACATGTTGCCGAGATAGAACCTGCTTTCGAGCAGCGAGATGGTCCATGCCGGATCCTTCTCTTCGATCGGGAGAGCATCGATCTCGCCGGGATCGTGGAAATCGGCGGTCAGCCCCATATCGACATGGCCGATGCCGAGGCGGCCGAGCTGTGCAAGCGTCATCAGCCGCCGCCGCTGCATGTAGAGGCTGACAAGATCCCCGTCGCAGCCGGCGATCGCCGCCGCCTTGGCTTTCGTGCTGGCGGAACGGCCGATGGTTGCAAGGTCCGCGAGGTGACGGCGAAAGGCGGGCGGCAGCGCAGAAACCGGACGCATCATCCGGTGCAGCATCGGCACGTCGCGGAAGGTGGAATAACCGCCGAAGAGTTCGTCGCCGCCCTGGCCGGAAAGAGCGACCTTGATGCCGCGCTCGCGCGCTGCCTTCGATATGACGTAGACGTTGAGGCCGTCGATCGACGGCTGGTCGAGCGCGCCGAGCCACGTCGTCACGGCATTGAGCGCGTCGCTGCCGTTGATGAAGCATTCGGTATGGCGGAGACCGAAAAGCTCGGCGGTTTTCCCGGCCAGCGCCAGCTCGTTCATGTCAGGGTTGTCGGCGAAACCGACGGTGAAGCTGCGCAGATCCGGCACATGCCGCGATGCCATGCCTGCAACGATGGAGCTGTCGAGCCCCGATGACAGGAACAGCCCGAGCGGGACGTCGCTGATCAGGTGATCGCGCACCGCCATATCCACCGTTTCCCGAACCTCGGCGATGGTGGCTGCCATGCCGCGCGCGGGATCCGGTCGGGCAGGGGCCCAGTAGCGGATGGGATCATCCGCCCGCCCATCGGCATGGAAGCGCTGCCAGCATCCTGCCGGAAAAGAGCGGACCGCTTCGAACAGCGTGAATGGATGCTGCACGGCCCCATAGGAGAGGAGCCCCGCCAGCCCCTTGGCACTCATCTGCCGCGAAACCATACCGGAGCGCAGGATCGCCCGCACCTCGCTGGCGAAGATCAGGTCACATCCTTGTGCGAGATAGAGCGGCTTGATGCCGAGCGGGTCACGCGCCAGCAGAAGTTCGCCCGTCGCCCTGCGATGGAAGGCGAAAGCGAACATGCCTTCGAGCCTGTTGATGCAATCGGGGCCCCATTCGACAAGCGCATGCAGCAGGGTTTCGCTGTCGCTCGTTCCTCGGAAGATGCAGCCGCGCGCCGCAAGCTCGCGCCTGATGAGGCGATGGTTGTAGATCTCGCCATTGAAGACGAGGCGGTCGCCGGTCTCTGGATGGACCATCGGCTGCGCGCCAGTGGGCGAAACATCGATGACGGCAAGCCGCGTATGGCCGAGCGCCAGGACGCTGCTTCCGAAAGGCATGATGCTTTCGCCGCTGCCATCCGGGCCGCGGTGCTTCTGCGCCTCCACCATCCTGTGCAGCGCTCCCGAGGCCTTGGCGCGATTCTGCGAAAAGATGCCGGCTATGCCGCACATGGGACGATATCCTCCCTTCTGCGGACGTTGGAGAGCGCCGCCAGCAGCCGTTCGCCATAGCGCTGCAGCGTGAACTCGGATGCGCGGGCAAGCGCATTCGCAGCCATTTCGCGATGGAGGAAGGGATCGGCGGCAAGCCGCTCCAGAGCTTCGACGATCGCATCGGCTTCGCGGATCGGCACGATGAAGCCGTCCACTCCGTGCCGCACAACGCTGCCGGTGTTTTCCGTGCAGATGACGGGCAGCCCCGCCGCAAGCGCCTCATAGGTCACCGTTGCCGACCCCTCGCAGATCGAGGGCAGCAGGAACACATCCGCCCAGGCATATTGCGCCCGCATCTCCCCGCGCGGCACCGCACCTATCAGCTCGATATCGGCTTCCAGCGCGGCGCGTGCCGGCGGCAGAACCGTGCATGGACCGGCCATGCGGAAGACGGCCCGGCCTTTCATGCGCCTGGCCGCCTCCAGCACATAGGGCGAGCCCTTGCGCAGGCAGATCTCGCCGGCGGTGAGTATCCGCAGCGGACCAGGTGCGCGCTCGCGTCGCTCGATGGTAAAGCGGCTGTCGATCCCGTAGGGGACCACTACGGCCCGCGCGGCAGGACAGTCCTGCTCGATCACATGGCGGCGGACGAATTCCGACGGGCAGATCACGATATCGGCCAGCGCCCATTCGGCGCGCTCGCGCGCGGCAAATGCCGCGGCGAAAGGATCGGCGGCCGCCGGCACCTGCCAGTCCGGAAAGGCAGCCTCCTCCTCGCCGACGAGTTGGTCCACCACATCGCGCGGCGCGATCATCTGCTCGACGGCGGTCCACAGCCCGTGGGCGCGTGCCGCTTTCAGCTGTTCCAGCGCCTCACCGCTGAAGGCGTAGATGCCATCGGCGCCGTGAAAACCCTCCGCCGCGACGAGCATGCCGAAATGTTTGCCGGCCCAGAGTGCGTTCGCCGTCTCGTCGGCCCGCGTCCTGCCGGCAAGGCGCCGAATGGCCGAGCGGAGCCCGAAGGACGGAAAGGTGGTGGTTCGCTCACGGGGAATATCCTGCGGCACCCGCCCGATCAGCCGCCGGACCGCTAGGGGCAATACATGCGGCGGCAGCGTCCGCAACAGCCGCGGCCAGCCTTTTGTGGCACAGATATCAGTGTACAAATGGGCAAGCCGTCCATCGCGGGCGAGGATTCTTGGCACGGCGTAGTGCATCCTCGCGCCGAGCTGGCTGACGACGACGCTCCCGCTCATTGCAGCGCCCCGCTGGTCAGCGATGGCATGATCGCCTGCTCATCGGAAGAGGCTAGCGGAGCGACCGCCGATTGCCAGACATCGGTTCCGTATTCGCGCGAATAGGCGGTCTCCAGGAGATATCGGGCATTGTTGCCCATCGTCGCTGTGTGCAGCGGCGAATGTTTGAGACGCAGGATACAGTCGACCAGCCCGGAGACGTCCCCCGGCTTCACGGCTTCGCCGCACTGGAACGTGCGCACCGTGGAGCCGACCTCGCCATCGGGATCGCCGATGAAGATGGTCGGGCGCCCGGCCGCTAGCACGCCGTAGAACTTGCTCGGTATGATGCAATGTTCGAGCTGCGGCAGCAGCGATACGAGATGCACATCCGCCACGCCCAGGCTCTCCGGCAGGTTTTCTGCCGGCTGGAACGGCTTGAAAACTACATTGCGCAATTCCCGCCGCTTGACCTCCGCCTCCACGAACGGCCTTTGCTGGCCGTCGCCGATGAAGAGGAAGCGGATGCCTTTCACGTCCATCAGCCTTTCGGCGGCATCGAGCACGGTTGCAAATTCATGCGCCCGGCCGAAATTGCCGGAATAGCCGATGACGAAGCTGCGGCTGAGTTTCCAGCTTTTGCGCAGCCGGTTCTCGTCCGGTTTCACCGGGTGAATCTCGTTCTTGTCGGACCAGTGATGGACGACGCGCAGCGCCTCCCCGGCAATGCCCTGGCCGACGAGATATTGCGCCATGGCATCGATGGGGCAGATCGTCAGGGCGGAGCGGCGCATCGACCAGTTGCGCAATCCAAGCGCGATCCTGCCCGAGAGCGTATGGGCGCGCATCACGCCCAGTTCCATCGCCGTCTCCGGGAAGAGATCCATGACCCAGTTGACGAGCTTGGCGCCGCGAAGCCGGATCGGCAGCGCGCTGCTGACGGCAAGCAGCGGCGGATCGGTGCAAAGCACGCAGATGTCGTCCCGCCTTGCATGGCGCAGCCACCACGCCATTGCCGAGAGGTGAAAGGTTGCATAATCGGCTGCACGGCCGATAAGGGAGCGCCGCCCGAAGCCGGATGTCCAGAGCCGGTGCACGCGGACGCCGTGGATGGTTTCCTCCGCCGGAAGGGTGTCGTCGGGGCGGTTATAGTAATGCCGGCTGGCAATGATTTCGACCTCCACGCCCTCGTGCGCCAGCGAGAAAGCGAGGCTCGAGATCATCCGGCTGGTGGCGGATTGATCGGGGTGGAAATAGCGGTTTGCGAAAAGGATTCTCATGGTGCCGGCCCGATGTTTCTGCTCCCAGAGTTGCAGAATGGGCAATGGCTGGACAAGCAAGCCAAAGGCGTTAGCGGCCTATCCGGCCTTGCAATGCACTACCCCATAAGGCGTGTCCGTCTGCTACGGCAAAGATGCAATCTGATCCTGCCATCGGGCCGTTTCGCGCCGGTTTACCCCCTCGGGTGAAGTGCGATGCCCATAATGAAGTGATTTCACATCCTCTCGAAATGACCAAAACTGGCTTCCGGGCATAGCGGGCCCGTGGGGAGTACCGAGGGAATGACTGTTACAGGCCATGATCATCTGCGCGCGGAGTTTCCGCTGCGCGGGAAACGCATCTTCGTCGCCGGCCATCAAGGGCTGGTCGGCTCGGCGCTGGTGCGGCGTTTGAAGGGGGAGGGAGGTATCATCCTGACCGTGCCGCACAGCGAGCTGGATCTCACCCGGCAGGCGGAGACGGAACGCTGGATGAGGGCGGAGCGTCCCGATGCGATCTTCATCGCCGCTGCCCGCGTCGGCGGCATCGCCGCCAATGCCCGCTATCCCGTCGAGTTCCTCTACGAAAACATGATGATCGGCTGCAATATCATGCGTGCCGCCCACGAGACCGGCGTGCAGAAGCTGATGTGGCTGGGATCGAGCTGCATCTATCCGCGCAATTCGCCCCAGCCGATCCGTGAGGAAATGCTGCTTTCAGGGCCGCTTGAGCCGACCAACGAGGCCTACGCCATCGCCAAGATTGCCGGGATCAAGCTCGCGCAATTCTATAACAGGCAATATGGCGATTGCTTCATCTCCGCCATGCCGACGAACCTCTACGGCCCGAACGACAATTTCGATCCCGAGACCTCCCATGTCCTGCCGGCGTTGATCCGCCGCATCCATGAGGCCAAGGTCAGCGGCGCGCCGAGCGTGACGCTATGGGGAACCGGAACGCCGCTGCGCGAATTCCTGCACGTCGACGATCTGGCCGACGCATGCGTACATCTGATGAAGCATTACGGTGGCAGCGAGCACGTCAATATCGGCGCCGGAGAGGAAATCTCGATCCGCGATCTGGCGAGCCTCATCGCCGAAATCATCGGCTATGAAGGCCAATTCGCCTATGACACCGGCAAGCCCGACGGCACACCGCGCAAGCGCCTCGATACCGCGCGCATGGAGGCGATGGGCTGGCGTGCCCGCATCAGCCTCAGGGACGGCATCCGTGACCTCTACACCCGCTGGCGGACCGAAGTGGAAACGCGGGAAACAGCCCCTGTCGCTTAAGGACCGGCCGGTGGCCGGAACCTTGTCTTCTCAAGACCGCGGTTCCGTCAGTTTCGAGAGATCGAACTCCACCCGCAGAATATCGCCGGGTTTGATCTCGGTGCGCTCGTTGGCGGCGATTTCCTGGTAGCCGTTATTATCGTTCCGGAGCACGGTGAAGGTCATCTTGCGGGAGATGTCGGCCGACGACACGTTGCCGGAGGCCTTGGCAATCTCCGCCATGCTGTCGAGGAGCGACTGGCTCTTCCGCTTCATCCGGGCGAGGCTCAGATCGATCTCCTGGAGCGCGGCCGCAGAGTCGTTCCGGCGCACATCGCCGAGCGATTCGATACGCTGTTTCACCGCAAGCTGGTTCTGTCGGGCGCGCGCCAGGAACGAGCCGAGTTCCAGCGCGTCACGCCGCGTCGATGAGAGCTCCCGTTCCAGGTCCCTGAGGCTCGTTTTCGCCGCTAGTCCCCGATCGACAAGGGTTTTCGACGAATTGACGTTTTCCTGCAGGAGCGCGATTTCGTCATTGTGCAGGCGGATGCTTTCCTGCAAGGCCTTGATCTCGTCGGAATAGCTGTCGACCTGCGCCTGAAGCGCCCGTTCCTCGGCCGCCATTGTATTGCGCCTGATCTCGAAAAGCGTCATTTCGCCGTTGATGACGCGCTGTTTCTGCTGTTCGTCCTCGGCATTGATGGTCGCGGAAAGCTTGAATTCAAAAGGCTGTCCCTCGAGCTCTGCTTCCGTTCGGGCGCGCTTCACCTGCAGTGCGAACATCTGCAGCTGAAGATCGGCATAGTCCTGCTGGGCGGAGATCATTTGCATGCCGGCGGTCACCGAGGGCGCCTCGCCCTTGCCCGCACCGCCGCCCAGCGCCATCAGCTCGAGCGCGATCATCCCCGGCCGGTATTCATATTTCCCAGGCGTGCGGATATCGCCGAGCACGAAGACCGGCGCATACTGGCTGATCGTGGCTGTGACGGCGAGGCCGGGTATATGCTGGGCGAGCGCCTTGCCCAGCCTTTCGCCGACCTCGGTCGGCGTCAGACCCGAAACGGCGACATTGCCGACGATCGGATAGCCGATGCTGCCGTCCGGCCCCACGGGATATTGGCCGGTGAGATCGGCCTGGCCGAAGACGGTGATCTGCAGCACGTCGCTCGGATTGATCCGATAGCCGCCGGTCTCCGCCGCAAACGTCAGCGAGCCGAGCCACAACAGGCCGGTCAGTGCCGAAGTGCCCCTGAGAGCCAGGGAGCGGAAGGAAAATGCCGCGCGCGCCTCATGCATGGGGATGCCCCTTTCTGGGATCGGTTGGAAACACGCGCAGGTCCGCCGTCGGGATGACGGACGTTTCGGTCGCCTTTTCCGGTGCCTTCGGATCGCGTGATGTACCGTCGAGCGCTTCGCGCACGACGATCCCGGCAGCCGCGGCGGCGCCGCCGATCCCCAGGCCGAGGAGCAGCCATGCCAGCAGGCGCGGGCTGGCCCGCGCGCCCGCGGGTTCGGCCATCGAGATCATCTGTGCTTCCGGCGCCGCTATGCCGTCCTGTTCGATCGTCTGCTTGTAGCGGGTGAGATAGCTTTCATAGATCGCCCGGTTGGCATTGGCTTCGCGCTCGAGCTGGGCCGCCTCGACCTGCGCCTGATCGGCCCTGGAGAGCTCCTTCTGGGCTTCGTGCAAATTCTCTTCCATGGCGTTGCGCCGGTTTTCGGCGATGGCGATCTCGTTCGACAAGCTTTTGATGATCTGGTCGACCTCGGCGTTGATCTGCTGTCTCAGCGCCTCCCGCTCGGAAATCAGCGAAGGGATTTCGGCGCTTTTCACCGCGCCGGTGGATTGCAGCTCGGCGAGTCGCCGCTCCACCTTCGCCTCTTCCAGCCGCAAGGCCTGGATCGCCGGCGAAGCCAGCACTTCGGAAAGCGCAGGGGTATCGTTCTTCTTCCTCAGTTCGATCGCGGTACTGAGCCGCGCCTGAGCAAGTGAGAGGGCGCCTGTGGAGGCGACGATTTCGGCATTGAGGGCCGCGACCCGCTGCGCCTGGAATGTTACGCCGTTCGCTTCCGCGAGCCCGGCCTTCTGGCGGAAATTTTCGGCCGCCTTTTCCGATGCCTCCAGATCGGCGCGCAAGGTCACGAGCTTGTCGCCCAGCCAGTCGCTGACGCGCCGGGTCGCCGATTGCTGGACCTCGATCTGGTGGGCGAGATAGGCCTCGCCGAAGGCGTTCGCCACTTTTGCAGCATAGACCGGGTCGGGCGCGCGATAGCTGATGAAGATAGTGTAGGAACGCCCGTCATTCGTCACCCGCAGGTTGGAGAGAAGAAGATCCGTCTTCCTGCGTTCGACGGCGGAAGGCTGCGTCTCGTGTATGATCGGCGGCGTGGTGCGCTGGGCATAGGCCGCACCGTCCAGAAGATCACGAAAGCGCTCCGTCCAGATCGAAAGTAGCGTCTTTGCCGGCTCGTCGAGGAGCACCACGACGCCCTTCGATTCCAGATGCTGGATGACCTTGCGGGCCATCATACGTGAATTGATGATGTCGAGCTCGGTGCGCAGCACCGGGCTGTCCTGCGGCAGCGGTGAGACTACCGATTCCGTCGGCAGCGCCTGCACGCGGCGCACGTCAAGGGCAAGCACCGCCTCGGAGACATAGCTCAGCGGCGCTGTCGAGTAGCCGGCGAGCCCGAAACCCAGGCCCGCCAGCGTTGGAATTATCAGCATGTATTTCCGGCGTTTGATGAGCGCCAGAAACTGCGGCAGCGACGCCCGCGCCCCCGCGGACGGAACTTCGGATATGATCACGGTCGTTCTCCCGGAATGGAATGAGAGCTGAAGTCAGTCTGCGTCTGCAAAGCCCGATTCTGAGGGAAAAAGATCGTTGATCATGTAGGCGACCTCTGTCCGGTTGGTCGCCTTGAGCTTTTTCATGATATTGCGGATATGCACTTTGACCGTGCTTTCCCGCAAATTGAGTTCATAGGCGATGATCTTGTTCGCCTTGCCCCGGCGAAGCGCCTTGACGACTTCCGCCTGGCGCTGCGTGAACATGCCGCCCATCGGACGCGTCTCCTGGGTGCCGGCTTCGGCGGCATGGCGCATGGCCAGCACGCTGCTTGCCGGAACGAAGGTGCCACCCGCCATTGCCAGGCGGATCGCCTCGACGCAGACGTCGATCCCGACCGAAGTGGGGATATAGCCATCCACGCCGCATTCGAGCGCCTTCAATATCTGCGACATGTCTTCCTTGTCGGCCAGAATGACCACGGGCACGGACCCGCATTCCGATACGACCCGGCGCAGATGATTAGTCATGTTGGGATCGGAAACCTTCTGGCCCCCGATATTGATCAGTACCGCCCCGGCCCGCTGCCGCTGTCTCTGCGCCAGCCATTCCTCGAACGAGCCGATCGTAATAACCGGCATGCCGATATTATGAGACCGGAGACTTTGTGCGATGCATTCACGATCCAATGTCCGGCTGTCGATGACGAAGAGTGCCGCTTCCGCCGTATCGGCATCTGCATCACGCCTCATTTCACGGTTTGTATGACCCCCAGAAATTATCGAATTATGCCGGAAAACTGGAACGTCATTGTCAGTTTTTCTCAGTATCTTTTCCAAGCTAGCCTCCCACCAAAGAAGGCATGAGTCAGATTTGAAAGGCAGCTATTTAAGTCTGCCCCCGTAAAAAGATAGAATAAAACGCCATCCGCAGTTGAGGTTGTTGATCGTTGTTCGGGTTGCGGATACGCAGTCTTATTATCTGATGATTACCCACGCCTCATGTTTTTTGCTAACAATAAATTATTGTGTTGAAACCAATGGGGTGTCACTAACATAAATTAGCTGCTGTGAAATTTCCGGCATGCGGAAGCAGCCTTCTCCTACGCAATTCGAGGTATGGGAACTGCCAGACCTCGCGCGGACGCCCCTTCGTCCGGATGAACCCATCCGCCGGCCGGATGGGTTCATCATCCCGCTCTCCCCACCCGTAAAAGTGGAACTGTTGCCGTGGCATTCCGCCGGGTCTCACCCGATTTGGATAAACGAGAGCTAGCCTGCGGATCGATCAACCTGATCTTTCGAAAGGTAGTGCAGCCTAAAGTAGTGTTTTGGAACAATTACATTTATTCTAATTTTATGCCAAACTCCCATCAGTTTGATGGATTTTGGGGTTCATACCAAGCGGGTTTCATGTCTTATGAATCGAAATCATTGCTGGAATTGCTCGAGGCGCCGCCCATCAGCGCGCGGTTCAATGACGCGGATAAAGAGGCGCTCCATTCGCTTCCCGTCGGCCTGAGGCGCTACCCGCCTCACACCGTCGTCTATAATCAGGGAGATCCGGTCCGCAGCGTCTATATCATCAACTCAGGGTGGGGCTGCGTCTATCGCGATCTGCCCAGCGGCGACAGGCAGATCATCGATTTCCCGCTCCGGGGCGATATGATCGGTCTGCGCATGCCGGCGGCATTCAACTACAATACCTATGCATCGATCACCGAGATGTCGGTATTCGAGATTTCCCAATATGCGCTCAATGCCATCGTTCTCCAGTCGCCTTATCTCAGCAGCGGGATCATGGGGCTGATGGCCCGGCAGCGGGCCTTTCTCGTCGAGCATCTGACCAATCTGGGGCGGCGTAATGCCCTGGTCCGTACGGCGCATCTGCTTCTGGAAATGGGCGTCCGGGCGGGGAGCAACGGCATGGGCACCGAAAAGGGCTATGTCTGTCCTCTCACCCAATATGAGCTGGCCGATGCGCTCGGGCTGACCGCCATTCATGTGAACCGCATGCTGCGCGAACTGAGGGAGCAGAACCTCGTCGCCTTCCGCTATGGCGAGGTCGAGTTCATCAACCGTCCCGCGCTGGTGCGCCTGGCGCATTTCGACGAGAATTACCTGATGATGGGAATGTTCATGGATGTCACCGCCTCGCAGCTCGATTGAGTGCAGGCCGGCAATGTCATGCGGGGGGCTGAACATTGATTGCATCGCTTGCCCGGCATGCCGGCGCGGGCAAGCGACGAAGCTGAAAGTCAGAGCGAAGCGGCTTCCTTCGCATGCTCGGCAGGATGCCCGGCATCCTGCCCTTTCCGGCGGTAATGAATGCGCATCATCTCCCGCCATTCTCCGTCTTCGCCCAGCACCTCTGCCGTGAAGAGGCGATAGTCCCGGTCCTTGATGGTGATGATATCGCGATATCTGGCCGTCTTCCCCGGATTCTGGAAATCGGGGCCTTCTGCTTCCAGCGTCAGCACCTTCTCCGTCTCGTCGAGCCAGCCCTCATACACCCAGAGATAGGTCATCATCGAGCCGACCCATGTGCCGACATAGCGCCCCTTTTGGGGATCGTAGCCGATCGTGATGATCGTCGTGACAGGGCCGACCTGGGGCATCTCCCCCTTGCCTTCGCCCACCACCCAGAGGCCGTGGAGCGAGCGGACGCTTTCGGTCCAGCTCGCCTGCACGGGGCTCTCGGTGCTTTCGCCCTCGACGCATTGTGTGTTGGCGTCCATCTCGCAGATCCAGTCGCCGACGAGCTGCTGCAGCCAATGATGTTCCTTCTGCGGTTCTGCTTTCATGGTTTCCTCCTCCAGGGCTGTAAAGGCGTACTATGCGCAGCAGGCGTGCTGCTGCGGCGCGTTCTCATATTCGTCGTGCCGGCGCACCCAGTTCATGGTGGTCGTTTCGTTGCGCCCGAGCGGAGCGCAGTCGAGGATCATGAACGTGCCGATCAGCTCTTCGCCACCTCGCGCGTAGGTGGAATAGGTGTGGAAGACATTGCCCGCTTCGTCCCTATAAAAGGCGCTCATCCCCGGCAGTTCTTCGAAGGCGTTTGCCGCGTCGATCTCGGTGAAATTGTAGAAGACCTTGCCCTTCGCCAGCTCTTCCGGCGTGAACGAGACGTGATAATCGTAATTGAAGTCGTTGTTGTGGGAAGAAACCCAGTTGAAGCGCCAGCCCATGCGCTTCTTGTAGGCCTCGATCTCGGCGAGCGGCGCCCGCGATATTGCGGTCAGCGTCACGTCATGGTTCTGGAGGTGCGGCAGCGCACCGTCGAGGTGATCGGAAAGGAAGGAGCAGCCGACGCACCCTGCTTCCCAGCCGGGCCCGAGCATGAAGTGATAGACGATCAGCTGGCTGCGGCCGTCGAACAGCTCGGCAAGTGTCTTCTTGCCTTCCGGCGTGTCGAAGACATAGTTCTTCTCGACCTTCACCCAGGGCAGGGCGAGCCGCTCGGCATTGAGCTTGTCGCGCAGCCTCGTCATCTCCTTTTCGCGGGCAAGCAGCGCCCGGCGTGCTTCGAGCCATTCTTCACGGGATACGACTGGATGGTGCATCTGAAACCTCCTCTTGAGTTCCGGTTACAACGCTCTGCCTCCCGCCGCTGCATGAAGGGCGCTGCAGATCATTGAATTCTCGCATTGTCCGTTGCGGCGGCCGGTCCGATTGCCGGCCTGCACGGCAGCTATTCCGAAGAGAGCGGCCGGGTGATTTTTCTTGACATAATACGTTGATATCAACATTATTAGCGCATGTCAAATCCCATAGAGATCCCCTTCGAAACCACGCTTCTTGTCCGTGACAGCTGTCTCTGTCTTCATGTGCAGCGCGCGGCGCGGGCCCTGGCCCGGCGCTTCGACGAAGCACTTCGTCCGCTCGGGCTGACGAGCGGCCAGTTCTCGCTGATGATGTCGCTCAACCGTCCCAAACCGCCGACGATCGGGTCGGTTTCGACGCTGCTCGCGATGGACCGGACGACGCTGACCGCCAATCTAAAGCCGCTTGAACGCCGCGGCCTCATCGAGGTCAGGCCAGACGAGAATGACCGGCGCAGCCGGCTGTTGACGCTCACGTCAGCGGGGCGCGCGCTGTTGGCCGCGGCTGTCCCCATCTGGAAAGCCGCGCATGCAGAAACCGAACGGCTTCTGCCTGGCTCCGACCCCGATCGCTTGCGCGCCGATCTCCTTGCCTTGTCCTGAATGCGGACCATGCCCGCCGGGACATGGTCCGCGTCGTCTTACTTCGGTGGTGTCTTTGGCAGATGCAGCTTGTGGCGGCAGCGGGAATATCCGCCTTTTGCCAGCCTCAATATATCGGAAATGCGTGTTCGATCATTCGATGGTTTGGGCATTTCCGCGTGGATCTTCTGCAGAATATGCGATGGAGCCGGGCGTGGTTTTCTGGGTGAACCAGCTACTACCTCATCCATTATCAACCTCCCTCAAACGGCGACGGCACCCCGCCGAAAGGAGGGGTGGGGACGTCACATTGTCTGAATAGAAAGGATTGTAGCGCGACGCCTGCGAAAGACAATGTCCATTGTTTCGCGATGAAAAATTCGCGTCCTCCTCACGCCGTCGATGCATTGCTTTCAATAAACCATTTCTGAAGAACGCTCGTATTACTCTTGCCGGCGGAAAACCTGCCGTCCCATAGCGGAGTATCGAGTGAACAAGGGGCACAATTCCTTCTATATTGCGGCCGTCGTCGGACTTGCAGCGCTCGGGCTGGCTCTGCTGTTTCTGCCGCGTATCGCCTATGTACTCGCGATCGACATGTTCTTTGTGGCCTATCTCGTGCTGACCGCGACAAAAATGCTGAGATCGACGCCGGATTTGCTGAGAGCCAGCATAGCAAGGGCCGACGAGCCGGTCTGGATCATCTTCGCCGTCACCTTTGGTGCCGTGCTGGTCGCAATCGGCTCTCTGTTCGCCCTGATCAATTCGGCAAAGCATTTTTACCCGCTGGACCTGACCTTGACGCTTGCCGCGGTGCCGCTCGGCTGGTTTGCGATCCATATGATGGCAGCGGTCCATTACGGGCATCTCTATTGGCAGCCGGTGGGCGCGCAAGGCGCCAATGGCAAGCCGCGCGATTATGCCGGTGGCCTGAAGTTCCAGGATGGACAGGAGCCGGGAGGTGTCGAGTTTCTCTATTTCGCCTATGTCATCGGCATGGCGGCTGAGACGTCCGACACGGCGATCACCAGTACTGCAATGCGCAGGACCAACCTGCTGCACGGCATCGTGTCGTTCTTCTTTAACACCGTGCTCGTTGCCGCGGCCGTCAACGTGGCCGTTTCGCTAGGCCAATAAGATTGTCCTAGAACCTGTAGCCGAGGCGAAAGCCGGTCGCTTCGGCGCCATTGTTCTCTTCGCACAGATTGGCATTGGAGAAATGATCGGCGTAGAGCTGCGCCGTCCAGTGCTCGCTCAGATCATAGCCGAGCCCGGCGCCGACATGAAAGAGCACACGGCAGCCCATCGCCTTATAGGTGGTCGGATTGTGCAGATCGTTGGCCGTCGTCACCGCGCCGCCCAGGCTGGCCGAGAGATAGAGCTTCTCGGTGAGCTGGAAATCCCAGTTGAGGCCGGTATAGAAGAAATGGATCGGATCGTCGGCGATAGCCGCGTCAAAACCGACATAGGGGCGGGGAGAGCCGATGCCCTCCAGGAAATCGGGCGATTTGAACAGATATTCGCCATTGATCACGACCCCGCTGAAATCATCCGTCGAAAACAGGCCGCGATCATAAGCCATGACCCCGAGGCGGATTTCCTGTTTGTCGGAATATTTGCCGATCTGCCCGAAATAGCCTGTTCCGGATAAATCTTCAGCTGATGCGGGAGTGAATGTGGAAAGGGTTGATAGGATCGCAACCGACGTGACTGCTTGCAAAAGCTTTTTTGTAAGCATGAATGTCCCCACTGAATATGAGTCGCATCACAGTGTGCGAATCACTTTCTGCATGACTGTATGTTTTGAAAATCTCTTAGGCGAGTGAAAATTTCTGGAGCGCTTCGTTAAGCTGCCCCGACGGGCCTATGGCACCAGATAATGCTTGCTCCACTCACTCCGCGGCACGACCGGGCCGATCTTGTAGTCGAAGGAGATGATCGACATGTTGTCGTCGGTCGTGTGGCATTTATAGGAGAGATGATACCATTTGCCCCTGCTGCGGAAGGCGGCGCCCGGCGCCTTCATCGCGTGTTCGCTCTTGATCGTATCGGCGAAGGCATAGGCGACCACCTCCTCAGGCGACATGCCTTTCTTCTCGCGGGCGATGCGGCCGATGGCGCGCCCGTTGCATCGCTGCTCCAGCCGGGTTTGTGGATCGAGCTTGGCGATCTGGCGGCGAATGACGGAATGATCGGCGGCAAGGGCGGATCCAGCAATTCCCATCAATGCAAAGGTGAGTACGGTCGATTTCAGCATCAGCATCCCCGCGTTTGATTCTGACGTGCCGGGATGTTGTAGGGAAGTTCGACCGTTGGCGGAACCCAGCGGCAGGCATCATAACGAAGTCGTTACCGCCATTACCTCACGCGCTCCAGGATGGAGACGTAATTGGCGACCGCCGCCCCGCCCATGTTGAATATCCCGGCGAGATCGGCGTCCTTCACCTGCATGTCGCCCGCCTCGCCCATCAATTGCATTGCCGCCATGACATGCATCGAAACGCCCGTCGCGCCGATCGGATGACCCTTCGCCTTCAGCCCGCCGGACGGGTTGACCGGCAGTCTGCCGTCCTTGTTCGTCAGGCCCTCGCGGACGACGCTGTGGCCTTCGCCGGGCTTGGCGAGGCCCATCGCCTCATATTCGATCAGCTCCGCGATGGTGAAGCAGTCATGCGTCTCCACGAAGGAGAGATCGTCGAGGCCGGCTCCCGCATCGGATAGCGCACCGGCCCAGGCGCGGCGCGCCCCTTCGAAGGCAAGCACATCCCGCCGGCTCATGGCCAGGAGGTCATTCGCCTGCCTGCGGGCGCGAAAGCCGATGGCGCGCGCGAGCCCCGCTGCCGTCTCCTCATCGGCGATGACGAGTGCCGCCGCCCCATCGGAGACCAGCGAGCAGTCGGTACGGCGCAGCGGCGCGGCGACGTAAGGGTTCTTTTCCGAGACCGTGTTGCAGAATTCGAAGCCGAAATCCTTGTGCATATGCGCGTAAGGATTGGCCATGCCGTTCTTGTGGTTCTTCGCCGCGATCATCGCGAGCTCTTCCGAGCGGTCGCCATAGCGCTGGAAATAGGCCTGGGCGATGCGGCCGAAGAGGCCTGCGAACCCGCCTTCCACATCCGCCTCCTCCTTGCGGTAGCTGGCGCCGAGCAGGATATCGCCCACCTCTGCGGTCGGCGTCGCTGTCATCTTTTCCGCGCCGACGACGAGCGCGATGCGGCCGCGCCCCGCCTCGATGAAGTCCATCGCGCTATAAAGCGCGGCTGAACCTGTGGCGCAGGCATTCTCCAGCCGGACTGCAGGCACATGGGCCAGCGCCTCGTTGTTCATGGCGACGAGCGCGCCCTGAAAATCCTGCTTTGAAAAGCCGTTGTTCATGACGCCGACGAAGATGCCGTCGATATCCTCCGGCGCCACACCCGCATGCTCGAGCGCCGGCGTGGCGACCGCCGCCATCAACTGTTCGGTGTTTTCCAGTTCGGATTTGCCGAAGGGCGAATGGGCCCATCCCACGATCTGCGCTTTGGTCATCTTGGTAATCTCCTCGTTCCACGCAGGATAACCGATCTTCCGCCCTCTTTGATAGAGCGCTCAGCGCCTTGAAAGCAGCCAGAGGAGAAACGGGCTGGTGATGAGGGTGGCGACGAGACCGGCCGGAAATGCCCAGGGAAAATCGACCATGCGGCCGAGCCAGTCGGCAAAGAGCATCATCATCCCGCCGGAAAGGGCGGCGCCGGCCATCTGCGGCAGGGCGCGCGCGAAACCGCATTGGCGGGCAAGGTGCGGCGCCATCAGCCCGACAAAGGTCAGCGGGCCGGTGACCAGCGTGGCGGCGGCCGTCGCAAGCGCTGCGAAGCCGAGCAGCGCCAGCGTGCTGAACTTCTGGCCGATGCCGAGCTCCAGCGCCGTATCCCGGCCGAGCGGCAGGATATCGAGCCAGCGGGAAAACAATGGCGCCAGTAGCAGGACGATGCCGGCGCAGATACCGGCGCCTATCGCGGTGGCGGGCGTGATTCCGTGGGTCGATCCGGTCATCCAGGTGAAGAGCTGCATCATGCGCGGGTCGCCGGTCGCCATCAGGATGGCGAAGACGGAGGAAAGCAGCGCGCTGAGCGCAACGCCTGCAAGCAGGATCTGATTGAGCGACGTCCTGCCGCTGAGAATAATGCCGAGAAGCAGGACGAGGACGAGGAGCGACCCGAGGCCGGCGGCCCCGGTCAGGGCCCAGTAGGACGGCACCGGAAGCAGAAAAAGCGCCGCGACGACGCCGAGCCCCGCGCCGGCGCTGACGCCCAGGATCTCCGGGCTTGCCATCGCATTGCCGGTGAAGCGTTGCAGGATGGTGCCGCTCATCGCCAGCATTGCGCCGGCGGCGAAGGCCGCCGTCGCACGGGGAAGCCGCCAGGGCAGAAGCGCCTCGAACATATCGCCCCGCACCAATTGCCAGCTGCCGTCTGGCGCACGGCCCAGACTGAGCGAAAGCCACAGTGCAGCCAGCGCAAGCGCGAAAAGTGCCGCGAGCAGAAGTGCGGGATGACCGATGCGATAATGCCTGGCCGCCGGGGATGAAAGCGCCGGTTTGTTGATCATCCGCAGCCGCGGCAGCAGCCAGAGCAGGACCGGCGCGCCGATAAGCGCCGTCACCGCGCCGGTGGGCAGCGAAATATTCGTTCCCGCATCGAGGAACTGTACCGCGACATCGGTGATCAGGAGAAGGGCTGCCCCGAGCACCGGAGACCAGAAAAGCTGCCGTTTGAAATGGTCCGCTCCGAGCGACCGGGCAAGAGCAGGCGCTGCGAGGCCGATGAACCCGATGACGCCAACCCGCGCGGTGACGACACCGGCAAGCGCTGCAGCAAGCGCAAGCCCGGCGATGCGGACGGCAAGCACGTTCAGCCCCAGTGCCGAGGCGCCGTCCTCCAGCCCCAGCAGGGTGAGCGGGCGCACCATCAGCACTGTGAGCAGGAGCAGGATGGCAAGACGAGGCAGGAGGGCGCTCGCCACCTCCCAGTCATATTGCTTGAGCACGCCGCTGCCCCAGAGAAACAGCCCCGCGAGATAACGTTCGTTATGCAGCACCAGCGCTGCGGAAAGGGCGGCGAACAGCAGACTGATGATCAACCCGGACAGCACCACGGTAAATGGTGCGAATTGCTGCCGCCAGGAAAAGACGAAGACCAGAGCGACAGCGATCATCCCGCCGCCGAGCGCCACCGCATCCCGGCTCCAGCCGATCAGGCCGGGGAAGAAGACGATGGCGATGGACAGCGCAAGCTGCGCCCCGGCGGAAATGCCGAGTGTGGAGGGCGATGCCAACGGGTTCTGCAGCACCTGTTGCAGAACAGCGCCCGCAAGTCCCAGCGCTGCGCCCGAGGCAAGACACACCGCAAGGCGCGGCAACAGGCTGTAGTGGACGCGAAGCTCGCCGACCACGGCGATATCTGGCGAAAAAAGCGCCGCGTAAAGCCGTTCCGCTGGAACCTGCCACAGGACGAGCAGCAACAGTCCGAAAAAAGCCGGCAGAAACATCGAGAGCGAGACGAAAACGGCTCTCGTCATCGAGCGGTCAGAAGCCATTTTTGCTCCCGAAACGGCCGAGCAGCGTCGCGATGCGGGTTGCCGATGGCAATGTGCCGAACATCAGCACCGTTGGAAAATGCGCGACCTGTCCGGAGCGCACGAAGGGCATGTTCTGCCAGAGCGGACTTCGTCCCAACGCGGCCAGAACATCCGGCGGCACGGGATCGAAATAGAACATCTGCGCATTCCGGTCGATGTCCAAATCCTCGATGCCGATCAGCGAGAAGCCCCAGGCATTGGTCTCACCCTGCCATGCATTGGCGATGCCCATCCGGTCCAGCACGTCCTGATAGAGGCTGTTCCTGCCATAGACGCGGACGTGGTAGAGATCGTAAAAATTGACGAAGAAGCAAGGTGTATCACGCAACCGCTCGCTCCGGGCGCCCGCCTGCGCGATCGTCTCTTCCGACTGGGCGATCAGCCGTTCTGCCTCGTCTTCCCGCCCCAGTATGGCGCCGATCCGCCGCGTCGCCGCGAGGATATGCGGCCAGGGCGCCGTGCCCGTCGCATGAACGGGCAGGACTTCGACCGGCGCCACGCGCTCCAACAAATGCCGTGATGCCTCGAGATAGGGCGTGGTCAGGATCAAGTCCGGTTCGAGTTGCTGGAGAACCTCCATGTTGATTTCCAGCATGCTGCCGAGATTGGCGACCCCGGCGGGCAGCGGCGGCTCCAGCACCCACGTCTTCCAGTCCGGCACGGCGGGAATGGCGATCGGCGGCGTCCCCAGCGCGATCATCGTCTGCGCCAGCCCGTAATCGAGCGAGACGATGCGCTTGGCTCCACCGGCTGCGCTGGCACCTTCCGGGGCCATGAACATCGCAAGCCCGCCGCCCAGAACGGTGCGGCGGGTCAGGCGCGGTGAAGTAAGACGATCTTCGCTGCCAGGCTTGCGTAACATGGACCTCTGTCTACCAGCGATATCTCAGGCTGGCGATGACGGTGCGTCCCTGATCCACATAGCAATAGCCGTTGGTGCAGACGTCGTCATCCTCATCGAGGAGGTTGGTGGCGTTGACCTGCAGCCGGGCGCCCTTCAGCTTCGGATTGAGCGCTTCGAGGTCATAGTGCATGGCCATGTCGAGGAAAACGCGCGCATCATTCTTGAACGTGTTTTCATTATCGCCATAGCTGGAGCTGACAAAACGCACGCCAAGGCCTGCACCAAGCCCGGTCAGCGGCCCGGAGACGAAGCTGTAATCGCCCCACATCGTCACCACGTGGTGCGGTGTGCTCGACACCACATTGTCCTTCAAGCCGGCAGTGTCGTCGAGAATGCGCATGTCGAGATAGGTATAGGACGCGCGCAGATTCAGCCCGTTGTCGAGCGTCGCCGTTCCCTCGATCTCGAACCCGCGCGAGCGCCTGTCGCTCTGGATCTGCTGGTTCACGCCGTTCACCACCTCATAATAGACGCCGTTCTCCTGGCGGATGTTGAAGAGCGATGCGGTGACCGAGGCGTTCATATCAGGTATGTCATATTTGACGCCGATCTCCTGCTGCTTGGCCGTCGTGGGCTCGAACAGCGAGCCCGTTTTCGCATCCCAGCCGAGGTTCGGCACGAAGGCAGTCGAATAGCTGATATAGGGCGCAAGGCCGAAATCGGTGAGGTAAGTCAGGCCGACGCGGCCGGAGAATTCGCCGTCCGAGCGCTTTTCGACGGGCGCCTGACCTTCGGGAACATATCCCAGCGACGCGCTTTCGGCTTTGTACCAGTCATAGCGGCCGCCGAGCGTCAGCACCCAGGGATCATATTTGATCTGGTCCTGGAGATAGATGCCGAAGGTGGAAAGTTTCTGCCTCATCGACGGGGTGGTCGCCGGGTTTTCTATGGGCTCGGAGCCGTAATTCGGATTTGCCGTATCGAGCGGGAAGGCGGAGCCGAAGCCGGATTCCTCGTCGAACCGGGCATAACTTGCATCGATGCCGGCCAGCAGCGTGTGTTGGACCGGCCCGGTCGAGAAATCCGCCTGGAGCTGGTTGTCGATGACGGCATTGTTCAGCGTTTCCAGATAATGGCCCGTGCCACGGGCGAGCTGGGCGGGAATATCCGGCCCGCTCGCATACTGGCCCGGATTGATATAGGTGTATTTCAGGTCGAGATTGGTCTCGGAATAGCGGAAATTCTGGCGGAACTGCAGCGTATCGTTGAACCGGTGCTCGAATTCATAGCCGATCCGCCCCTGCTTCTGGTCGAAATCATTGTAGTTCGGGTCGCTGTAGAAGAAACCCGTCCGCCCGTTCGGATCGTTGTAATTGACGACCGCGCCGCCGGTCAGGAACTTCGTGTATTCCGCCAGCACCGTCAGCTTCGTATCTTCGTCGGGCTTCCAGGTGATGGCGGGGGCGATATAGATGCGATCATCAGGCGTACCCATGAGTTCGGTGTCGCTGTCGCGCAGCACGCCCGTTATGCGGTAGAGAACGCTGCCATCGGCGGTCGCCGGGCCGGAGAAATCGAAATTGGTCTGGTAGCGGTTGTGCGAGCCGTACTGGAGCTCAACCTCGTTCAGCGGCGTCTCCATCGGGCGCTTGGTGATGAGATTGACGAGACCGCCGGCGCTGGTGCCGCCATAAAGCGCAGAGGACGGGCCTTTCAAAACGCTGATGCCCTCCAGCCCGTAGGGCTCGGTCCTGTAAAAGCTCGTGCTGACGGCCATCTGGCGCAGCCCGTCGCGAAAGGTGCCATTGGCATAAGCGTCGAAACCGCGGACATAGTAGGAATCCATGCGCGGATCGAAACCGAAGGAATCGACCCGCACACCAGGCACATAGGCGAGGCTGTCCATCAGGCTCTGTGGATTGCGATCTTCGAGCTCCTGTTGCGTCACATAGGAAACCGACTGCGGAACCTCGTTGAGCGGCGTGTTTGTCTTCGTTGCCGTGGTGCCGCTTTTGACCACATAGCCATCGGCGGAAAACGACCCGGCGATCGTATCGATGGTGATGGCATCGAGCTGGATGACGTCACCCTTGCCGGTATTCTTTTCAGGGGCTTCGGCATCCTGTGCTACGGCCGGAAAGCTCATCAGAACGGTCGAAAAAACGAGGGGCAGAGACGTCCGCTTCACGTTGTCCTCACTATGAAAAATTTCTTGATTATTGTAATCAAGTTTATGGGTGATCGGCTGCTCCTATTAAACATGATCGTTAGCGTCAAGATTAAATGACGGGCAATCCACGGCGCCGGATTTTCGGCGTGCTTGGCATTTTTGGGGGAGGCGCCTTGGGCAGATGGTCCTGGCGCGCACGCAAAAAAACACCCTCACCGCTGGTCGCAGTGGGGCGGAAAAGGCAGCAGATAACACCATAAGAGCGGCACTACACCGCTCCCAGACAGATCAGATCAGAGGTGGGAAGGCGCTATTTGGCCAGGACCGGCGGAGCGCTGGGAATTTCAGCTTCCGTCTCCTGCTGGACATGCTGGAGGGCACCAAGAAGATACATCGCATCCGGCAGCGGTATGTGGAACGTCTGGGATTCGGAATTCCGATCCCGCAGGCATACCTGGATCATTGGTTCCTGGGGTGCGAGCCCATAGACGAAGCGGAAACCGAGAACGTTCTTTTTTTCCTCATCCGGCAGATCTGCGGGTCCGCCGTCCATATGCGGGGAAAAGACGGTATCGGTGACTTTCTCCCAATGGTTTTCTTTCTCACGCATGCAAACCTCCATAAATCCGGAACAGCGGCATCTGACCAGTTTCGCGGGAGAAGTCGGGACCGCGAAGTGGCCAGGGACGCAGAAGAAACCTTGCAAAAAGCAACCCGGCAGGACAGGCTCACGACCTGCCGGACGCCCGCCGGAGTTCAGCTCCGACCATGGAGCAATCATGGATGAGTCAAAGGCGCCGCGCTACTCCAATAAGTTGCTACCACTGCGAGTATATGAAACTTGCATCCCTACGACGCCGTGTACTTCGAAATGCCCGCGAAAGATATTTCAACTATTTGAATTCACTGGATATTTTGACCGAAAACGATTACGGCTTTTCGGGGCGTTTTTGGCGAGGGTTGTTTGGGGGAAACTGATGCTTGAACATTGCCCCTGGCGCTTCAATCCGTGTGTCCGGTCGCCCGTCACGTGGCGATCATCGTCCGGCAGGGAAAGAGGCCCGGCGCTGGGTAATTGGGGGGCAGTCGCGCCGGGCCTCCAGCTGGGCACTCAGGTCCAGCCGCGTACGCATACTGTATGAGTCGGGTCGGTTGATCGATCCCAATAAAGAGGAGAAATTTTTCGTCAGATAACCGGGCAATTTCTTGGCGGATGTTTCAATGGAGGGATCGCCTCACCCCGGCGTGGCAAGCCGCTTTCGGATGGGTTCGAATTCGGGAGTTGCCGTTCGCTTCACCGGGTCGGGGGCATTGCGTTCCATGGCATCCCAATATTGCCAGGGGACTTTTGCCTTGCCGAGCTCATAATCCATCGCATCCCAACCGTCCTCGCGGAAGGCATAAAAAGCCCAGTGGAAATGCTCTCTGTCCAGCACGCGCAGAACGTCTTCAAGATATTGCGAACAGCTGTTCAGCTTGCGGATGCAGCCGAATTCACCGGCCACCATCCTGTTGGCCGGGATCGAGTGGTCTTTTGCCCATTTCGCGGGAAGATCGAGATATCGGCGCACTTGCTCGCCATCCCACAGGATGGTTTTTCCGGCGTATGGTACCTTGCCGGGATAGGTGTATGGCTTCTTCCGTTTCAGGTTCGGGCCGCTGGTGGCCTCATAGGGCTCATACATGTGAAAGCTGTAGAGCAGCTTGTCATCGCTTAACGGGGCAGGCCAATATGAAAATGCATCGGCCGCGGCATACCACCCCGCATCCACCATGATCGGTGTATCGGGATCAACCTCGCGGATTGCCTTGATGAGCGTCTCGTAGAACGCCCGGAGATCACGGGAGGTGTCTCGATGCGCTTCATACCAGTTCCGCATTGTCTCGGGATCGGCGTGTTCGGCCAGCCCTCCCTTCTTCTCCGGAGCCGGCTCGTTGATGAGATTATATGCCGCGATCGCCGGATGGTTTTTCAGCCGTGCCGCAAGATCGCGCCAGAAGCGGGCAGCCGCTTTCCAGTTTTCCGTGTCTTGCCAGAGGCGGTCATCGAATTTGCCGCCATTGTTCTGCGACCAGCGCGCGAATGGCAGGGAAAGAGGCGCGATAACCACTTTCAGACCCGCCTTGTCGGCCCGATCAAGCGCGGCTTCGAGCGTGTCCAGATCGCTTTGCGGGATTTCCCTGTAATCATCGGCATTGCCGATGAGAAAGTCCCGTTGGGCCGGCTTCCATTTGTCGTAACTCAGGCGCACCCAGGTCGCGCCATATCCCCGTAGGGCGGCGAAATACTCTTCCGTGGGCGGCAATCTGTTGAAGCTGTTTCCGCCATGCTGTGGCTTGTCCCAAAACCCCATCCGGTCTGCGGCCACCGCGTTCGATGCAATGAGAATCAGGGAAACCAATAAGGTCAAAAGGACGCGCACGCGTTGATCCTCGTTCTGAAAAGTCCAAATCCAAATACCGACCAGCCTCGCGGCCAAATTGGTCGAAATTAGGAGATGGTTCATTTCCGAAGGGGAAGAAGCTTTTTGCGGCGAGCGCAGAACGGCCCGTTAAGAAGCCGTAACGGACGAGAACGCTGAGTGCTGGAAAAGATTGTGGTGCCGCTTGCGTGACTCGAACACGCGACCCCATCATTACGAATGATGTGCTCTACCAACTGAGCTAAAGCGGCAAGGGAAGGATTTTCCCTGATGTCGTCAATTAGGACGAACGGCCGGCCGGAAAGCGACCGACCGATTGGAAGCGCTGATACAGAACTCAGCCTGGAAAAGCAAGTGTGCAAATCAAGAGTTTTGCCACATTTTGCAGGGCAAAACCCGTGCGATGCGACAAGTCGTGCCCCACTGCATGGAACGGAGCCTCACCCACCGCACAGATCGGCTTTTGCCTGCCGGTATTCCTTTTCGAACCGCGCAACCAGCTCGCCCGCCGGCATGATTTCCTTGACCGCGGCAATGCCCTGTCCGCAGCCCCAGATATCCTTCCAGGCCTTGGCGCCGGTCACGGCGCTCGCGAAATCCATCTTGGAGGGATCGGCCTCGGGAAGGTGGTCAGGGTCCATGCCCGCGGCGGCGATGGAGGGTTTCAGATAATTGCCGTGGATGCCGGTGAAATAGTTGGAATAGACGATGTCCGCGGCGGTCGAACCGACGATCATCTGCTTGTATTCCTCGACGGCGCGCGCCTCCCTGGTGGCGATGAAGGGCGAGCCGATATAGGCGAGATCGGCGCCCATCGCCTGGGCGGCGAGAATCGAGCGCCCGCTGGCGATCGCGCCCGAGAGGAGCAGCGGCCCGTCGAACCATTCGCGGATTTCCTGGACGAGTGCGAAGGGCGAAAGCGTGCCGGCATGCCCGCCTGCGCCGGCCGCAACGGCGATCAGCCCGTCGGCGCCCTTGCGGATGGCGGAATTGGCATGTCGGTTGTTGATGACATCGTGCAGCACGATGCCGCCATAGGAATGGATCGCCGCGTTGACCTCGGGCACCGCGCCGAGCGAGGAGATGACGATCGGCACCTTGTATTTCACGCAAAGCCCGAGATCGTGCTCCAGCCGCTTGTTGGAGCGGTGGACGATCTGGTTGACGGCGAAAGGAGCGGCCGGGCTTTCCGGATGTTTCGCATCATGCGCGCTGAGCGTTTCGGTGATCTCCGCCAGCCATTCGTGGAGCTGGGCTTCGGGCCGTGCATTGAGGGCCGGAAAGGAGCCCACGATGCCGGCCTTGCACTGCGCCAGCACCAGTGCCGGATGGGAGATGATGAACAGCGGCGCGCCGACGACGGGAATGCGCAGCCTGCTTTTCAGTATATCGGGTAATGCCATATATTCCTCCCATTGCGCAGGTTGGCTGTGGCGGGATGGCAAGAGACTGCTGCACTCCGCTCGATCCTCTCTTGCCGCGAATGTATGCAGGATTTTGACGTTTCCGTAAACGGAAGTTTTAACAGAGGCGTCCAGCCGGGCAAGGGGAAACCTCGCTTAAGGTGTCCGACGTCTCTCCGGCGCAGTCGGATAAAGTGTAAATGCTTGATTAACCGTTCAATTCCTCTAGAGCATGACGCCGTCATGCTTTAGTCTATCATGTCACCCTTCTCGCGAGGGCGCGGACCGAAAACAGAGGAAGATCGAGATTTGGAAGGCATAGAACGCGCGATACGCAATGCATTCGCCAAGGGCGATGCCGCCAATCCCGCCACGCGCCAGCGGATTTACGAATCGGCCTGGAGCGCGCATGAGCACGCGCTCGCGGCCAATGCCAATTTGAGCGAGGAGCAGAAAGCCAGGCGGCGCGATCGCCTGAAGGCGACGATATCCCGCATCGAGACGGAGTTCCGTCCTGCCCAACCGGCCGCCGGCACGGCGGGGCCGCATCTCGATCCTTCGCTCGACGGTGTTTCTGCCGCGCCACAGCGCAATGGCCGCCCGCCGGCCTCCGCCGCGGCTGGTGCCCCCGCCGTCGAGGGGCCGGCGCTCGACCGGGACGATGTGCGTCCCGCCGGCCGGAAGGCACGCAAGGCCGATCTCGGCTATGAGGGTGGCGCGGCGCGGCGCGACAGGGAGGACAAGCCCCGTTCGCCTTTTCTTTCCTATGTGCTGCCGGCATTGATCCTGCTGGTATTCGCCTTCATCGGCTGGTCGCTCTTCAACAGTTTTACCGACATCACCCGTCCCAATCTGGGCCGCACGCTCCCCAGCGGCGCCCCCGCCAAGGAAGGCGAGGAGGCCGGCGGCATGAACTGGATCACCATCTTCGCCCCCTCGGATGCTACGCGCATGTCGGTGCGCGGTGCTGCGACGGCGGAAATCGCCAGCCAGGGATCACAAAGCTTCGCACGGGTGAAATCCGGTGGTCCCGATGATGAGATCGTCTTCGATGTCGGCCAGGGCGTTCTCGATGAGGTCGCCGGCAAGAAGGCGACCTTCGATATCATCGCCAGGAGCGACGACGGCAAGCCGACGCAAATGTCTGTGAGCTGCGATTTCGGCGCGCTGGGCGATTGCGGCCGCAAGCGTTACGACGTCACCGACGCCAGCAACGATTTCCTGTTCGACGTGGAGTTTCCCGAGGGCAAACAGCCGGATGCCGGCGGCACGATCACCATCAACAGCGATATCTCAGGCGCGGGCAAGAGCGTCGATATCTATGCGATAAGGGTCAGCGTGGCGCAGTAAGCCGCGCGGATCCGGATGGAGCGGGATGAGTGCTTCCGCCTTCATCCTTCCCGTTCCAGCAGCTTCTGCAATGTTTCCAGCCGGTCCGCCTCGCGCGGCGGCTTGTCCCAGCGCAGCCTTGAAAACCGGGGAAAGCGCATCGCCACGCCGGATTTGTGCCGCGTCGAGCGGTTGAGCCCTTCGAAGGCCACCTCCACCACCAGCCCGTGATCGGGTTCGGCGCGCACCGCGCGCACCGGGCCGAAGCGCTCCGTCGTGTTCTCGCGGACGAAGCGGTCGAGCAGCCGCAGTTCCTCGTCGGTGAAGCCGAAATAGGCCTTGCCCACCGGCACCAGAGTGGGCTCGTCCTCCGGTCCTGTCCAGACCGCGAAAGTGAAATCCGAATAATAGCTCGACCGTTTGCCGTGCCCGCGCTGGGCATAGACCAGCACGGCATCCACGGTGAAGGGATCGCGCTTCCATTTGAACCATGGTCCCTTGGGGCGGCCTGGAACATAGGGGCTGTCATGACGCTTCAGCATCACCCCTTCGATGATCGGATGCGGCGGTGCGCCGCGGAATGCCGCCAACTCCTCGAAGCTGCTGAATGCGACCAGGGGCGAGAGATCGAACCGCTGGGGATCGAGCCCAGCAATGAATGCTTCGAGACGCCTGCGCCTTTCACGGAAGGGCAGGGGACGCAGATCCTCCCCCGTTTCCTGGCTGCCCTCCTGCAACAGATCGTAAGAGCGCACGAAGGCGGGGTAGTCCGACAGTTGTTTAGCGGTCACTATCTTGCGATTCAATCGCTGTTGCAGATCGCCGAACGTGCCGGCCACGATGCCGTTCTCGCCGAGACGTCCGACCAGAAGCTCGCCGTCGATGGCGCCTTCAAAATCCATGGCGTCCAGAATATCGGGAAAGGCGTGGGAGATATCATCGCCCGTCCGCGAATAGATGCGCCGCACGCCGTCCTCGGCGACCGCCTGCACACGGATGCCGTCCCATTTCCATTCCGCGGCATAATCGGCGGCGTCGAGCTTGGCAAAATCCGCCTCGTCCAGCGCCGTCGCCAGCATGACGGGGCGGAAGGGCGCCGCCGCCAGGTTGGCCGGTCTCGGCCCCCGGCCTTCCAGCCAGGCGAATAGGTTTTCGTAAGGCGGCCTGAGCCCGTGCCAGAGTTCCTCGATTTCCACCACGTCCACCTCTCCGAAATCGGCGAGTGCCTGCTTGGCGAGCCGGGCTGAGACACCAATGCGCAGGCCGCCCGTGACGAGCTTCAGGAGCGCGTAGCGGCCCGATGCATCGAGATCGTCCAGCCAGCGGGCGACCAGCAACGGCCCTTCGCGCCGCGAGGCAAGCGACAGCGTCTCGACGATCTCGGAAAGCAGCGGTGGACGGTTCGCCCTTCTCTGTTCGGGCGCGGGCCAGATCAGCGACATGGTCTCGGCAAGGTCGCCGACATAATCATAGGAATAGGCAAAGAGCTCGGGATCGACCCGTTCGATGACCAGCGCGCGCAGCATGGCGGGCTTGACGCTGGCCAGATCCAGATCGCGCGTGATGGCAGCGAGCGCGAAGCCGCGCTCGGGATCGGGTGTCACGCGGAAGTAATCGACCAGCAGCCGAATCTTGCCGTTGCGCTGCGGCGTCAGCACCAGCCGGTCGAGAAGTTCGGCAAACCCCTCCACCTTAATCTCCCTCGTCCTCATAGCCGACGAGATGGAGCGGGCGGGCCGGAATGCCTGATAGCGTGCACCAGCGCACCAGCGCCTCCTCGCGTCCATGCGTGACCCAGACCTCCCCCGGCGCGATCTCGCGGATCGTATCCGTCAGTTCGTCCCAGTCGCAATGGTCGGAGATAATGAGCGGCAGCTCGACGCCCTGCTGTTTCGCCCTCTGCCGGATGCGCATCCAGCCCGAGGCGAACGAGGCGATCGGGTCGGGAAAGCGCCGCGCCCAGCGGTCCACGAAAGCCGATGGCGGCCCGATGACGACCGCCCCGGCGAAATCGCGCGCGTCGCTGTCCTCCAGCGTTGCCGGCTGCAGTTCGCCGAGATCGATGCCTTGGGATTGATAATAGTCGCAGAGTTTCTGCAGTGCGCCGTGGATATAGATCGGCTTGTCATAACCGGCCTCCCGGATGAGGCTGATCACCCGCTGCGCCTTGCCGAGTGCATAGGCGCCGACGATATGACTGCGCTCGGGAAACTGCGCCACTGATTTCAGAAGCAGCGCGATTTCATGGGCGGCAGGGGGATGGCGGAAGACCGGCAGGGCAAAGGTCGCCTCTGTGATGAAGACATCGCAGGTGATCGGCTCGAAACCTCTGCACGTCGGGTCCGCCTGGCGCTTGTAATCACCCGATACCACGATGCGCATGCCGTTTTTTTCAACCGCGATCTGGGCTGAACCGAGCACATGCCCCGCCGGGTGGAAGCGAACCGTGACGCCGTTGATGGTAACGGTCTCGCCGAAGGTGACGGCCTGCGTCGTCCCGGCAAAATCATCGCCATAGCGCAGCCGCATGATGTCGAGCGTTTCCTGCGTGGCGAGCACTTGGCCATGCCCGGCGCGGGCGTGGTCGGCATGGCCATGGGTGATGAGCGCGCGCTCCACCGGCCGCACCGGGTCGATGTGGAAATCGCCGGGTGGGCAGCAGAGACCTTGCGGTGTGGGACGAAGAAGATCCTCTGGACGCATGTGAGGAAAATAGAGAGAAGAAGCGGCCGCGGAAAGGTTTCGCGGCAAGTCTCCTGAAAGCTCTTGCAAAATTCGGGGCGGAAGATCATATCCCGCGCACTTCAACCCTCCGTCCGGTTCTCCATGACGCGTGCATTCCTTTCCTCAGGCGATCTGATTGCCGATCGCCGTGCCCACTATGCCGAAATGTTGTTCGAAGCGGGCGATCATGCCGGCGCAGCCGATCTCATGCAGCAAGCGCTGGAAATCGCGCCGGATTGGGTTCCGGGGCTGTTTCGTCTGGGCGAAATGGAGGAGAAGGCGGGCCGGCTGGAGGCTGCCGCCGAAGCCTGGCGCAACGTGCTGCGCGCCGATGCGGAGGATCGGTTCGGTGCGAGCCTGAAGCTGGCGAGCCTCGGCCTGACGGCCCAGCCCGACGCGCCGCCGGCCGCTTATGTCGAAACACTGTTCGATGCCTATGCCCCCACCTTCGAGACGGCGCTTATCGAAAAGCTCGACTATCGGGTTCCCGAGTTCCTGGCCGACGCGATTGTCCGGGCCGGTGGCGGGCGCTCCTTTCGCCACGCTGTCGATCTCGGCTGCGGCACTGGCCTGATGGGTGAGAGGCTGCGCCGTTCGGCAAGCTTCCTCGAAGGCATCGATCTCTCCGATGCCATGCTGCGCAAGGCCGAGGAGAAGCGCATTTATGACCGTCTGGCGAGAGGCGACGTCAACCTGCTGGAAAAGTCTGAGGCTCCGGCCGATCTGGTGGTCGCGGCGGATGTGTTCGTCTATGTCGGCAGCCTCGATCGTGCCTTTGCCAATGTCGCGGCGATGCTGGAGCCGGGCGGCTTGTTCGCCTTTTCGGTCGAAACCCATGAGACGGAAGACGAGCTCGTTCTGCAGCCTTCGCTGCGCTTCACCCATTCCGCCTCCTATATCCGCCGCCTTCTGGAACGCCACGGCTTCGAGCCGCTCGAAATGAGCAAGGCCGTGATCCGCTATGACCGTGGCGAGCCGCTCACCGGCATCGTCGCCGTCGCGCGCCGCGCCGCCCTTGTCACGGCTGCCGGCAGCCGTGACGAGCCGATCGTGCTGGAGCAGCGGCCGAACTGAGGCGGCCTGCTCCAGAAATGAGAACAAAAGTGAACAAAATTCTTGGCGGCGGCGCGGCGGCGCATTAGTTTCGTCGCGTGACCCTGAACGCGAAGCCCGAAACCGCCGATATGACATTTCCCCTGCCGGAGCCATTCCTGGAATGGTTCCGCACGAAGGGATGGCAGCCGCGTCCGCACCAGCTGGAACTTCTGGCCGAAGCGGAGCAGGGCCGCTCAATGCTGTTGATCGCGCCGACCGGCGCCGGCAAGACGCTTGCCGGTTTCCTGCCTTCACTGGTCGATCTGGCGCGGCGCACGGGCCGTCGCAACCGGCCGGGAGCGGCAGGGCGGGGCATCCATACGCTCTATATCTCGCCCCTGAAGGCGCTTGCCGTCGATATCCACCGCAATCTCGGCATTCCCGTCGAGGAGATGCAGCTTCCCATCACGATCGAGACGCGCACCGGCGATACGCCGGCGCACAAGCGCCAGCGCCAGAAGCTGGCGCCGCCCGATATCCTGCTGACGACGCCGGAACAGCTCGCGCTCCTGCTGGCCTCGAAAGACGCTGAGCGCTTCTTCGCGGGTCTTCGCTATGTCGTGCTCGACGAGCTGCACTCGCTGGTCATTTCCAAGCGCGGCCATCTCCTGTCGCTGGGGCTGTCGCGGCTCCGGCAACTGAAGCCTGATTTGCAGACCATCGGCCTGTCGGCCACCGTTGCCCAGCCGGACGAGCTGCGCCGCTGGCTGGTCGGCCAGGGCGAAACCAGGCCGATGGCCGGCCTGATCACGGTCGAGGGCGGGGCCAAGCCGGAGATTTCCATTCTGGAAACCGCCGAATATATCCCCTGGGCCGGCCATTCCGCGCGCTATGCGCTGCCCGATATCTATGAAGCGATCCGCCGCCATCGCACGACGCTGCTTTTCGTCAACACGCGCAGCCAGGCGGAGATGCTCTTCCAAGAGCTCTGGCGCATCAATGAGGATACGCTTCCCATCGCGCTGCACCACGGTTCGCTCGATGCCGGCCAGCGGCGCAAGGTGGAGCAGGCGATGGCGGGGAACAGCCTGCGCGCCGTCGTCGCCACCTCCACGCTGGACCTTGGCATCGACTGGGGCGATGTCGATCTGGTCGTCCATGTCGGCGCGCCGAAGGGCGCAAGCCGCCTGGCGCAGCGCATCGGCCGCGCCAATCACCGCATGGACGAGCCGAGCCGTGCCATCCTCGTACCGGCGAACCGCTTCGAGGTGATGGAGTGCCGCGCCGCACTTGACGCCAATTATCTCGGCGCCCAGGACACGCCACCCCTGATCGAAGGCGCGCTCGATGTGCTTGCCCAGCATGTGCTCGGCATGGCCTGTGCAGCGCCGTTTGATGCCGATACCCTCTATGCCGAAATTCGTACCGCCGCGCCTTATGCCGATCTGCCGCGCGAGACCTTCGATCAGATCCTCGAATTCGTCGCCACCGGCGGCTATGCGCTGAAAACCTATGAGCGCTTCGCCAAGATCCGCAAGGCCGCGGATGGCACATGGCGCGTCAGCCATCCGCGGATTGCCCAGCAGTACCGGCTCAATGTCGGCACCATCGTCGAGGCGCCGGAACTGAATGTCCGCCTCACCAAGGGCGGGCGCGGCAAGGCCTATGGCGGGCGTGTCCTCGGCAAGATCGAGGAATATTTCCTCGAAACCATGGCGCCGGGCGATACCTTCCTCTTCGCCGGCAAAGTGCTGCGCTTCGAGGGTATCCGCGACAATGAGTGCATCGCTTCCAATGCTGCCGGGCAGGATGCGAAAGTTCCGGTCTATGCCGGTGGCAAGTTCCCGCTTTCCACCTATCTCGCGGGCGAGGTCCGCGCCATGCTCGCCGATCCCGCTCGCTGGGGCGCATTGCCGGATCAGGTGCATGAATGGCTGGAAATCCAGCGGCAGAAATCCGTCCTGCCCAAGGCGGGCGAGCTCCTGGTCGAGACCTTTCCGCGCGGCAACCGCTATTACATGGTGGCCTATCCCTTTGAAGGCAGGCTCGCCCACCAGACGCTCGGCATGCTGCTGACGCGGCGGCTGGAGCGGGCAAAGGCGCGGCCGCTCGGCTTCGTGGCAACGGATTATTCCATCGGCGTCTGGGCCCTGCGCGATCTGGGCCGGATGTTCCGCACCGGTGAACTGCCGCTGGGCACATTGTTCGACGAGGATATGCTGGGTGATGACCTCGAAGCGTGGCTCGATGAGAGCTATCTCCTGAAGCGCACCTTCCGCAATTGCGCCGTGATCTCGGGGCTGATCGAGAGGCGTCATCCCGGCCAGGAGAAGACCGGCCGCCAGGTGACCGTCTCGACCGACCTGATCTACGACGTGCTGCGCACCCATGAGCCGGACCATATCCTCCTGCAGGCGACGCGCGCCGATGCCGCAACCGGCCTTCTCGACATTCGCCGCCTGGCCGATATGCTCTCGCGCATCGAGGGCCGAATCGTGCACAAGGATCTGGAGCAGATTTCGCCACTCTCTCTGCCGGTGATGCTCGATATCGGCAAGGAGTCCGTTGCCGGTGAGGCCAACGACGTGCTCTTGGCCGAAGCCGCCGACGAACTGATCCGTGAAGTGATGGGAGAGAAATGACCATAGCGGTGCATGCAGGAGACCACAGGCTCGGAGAACCCCATGGCGGCACGGCAAAGGCCATCATTGCCGGCGTGGAAGCCGTATGCGATCCGGCGGGTGCGCTCTATTTTCCTGAGATGCGGCTGCTCGCCGTCTCCGACCTGCACATGGAGAAGGGTTCCTCCTTCGCCAGACGCGGAATGCTGCTGCCGCCTTACGATACCGGCGTTACGCTCGACATGCTCGCCGCCGTCATCGCCCGTTATAATCCTGCGACGGTGATCAGCCTTGGCGACAGCTTCCATGATCCGGAAGCGTCGGCCCGCCTGCCCGCCCTTTATGTGATGCGCCTGCGCAACCTGATGGCCGGGCGCGAATGGATATGGATCACCGGCAATCATGATCCGCATCGGCCGGTTCACCTGCCGGGCGATGTTGCAAGCGAGCTGGCGCTCGGGCCTCTGATCTTCCGTCATGAGCCGCAGGCGGGCAGCGCGCCGGGCGAGATCGCCGGGCATCTGCATCCGGCGGCACGTATTGTTCGCCGCGGGCGTTCGGTTCGCCGCTCCTGTTTTGCAAGCGATGGCGAGCGGCTGATCATGCCGGCCTTCGGCGCCTATACCGGCGCACTCAACGTGCTCGACCGGGCGTTTCGCGGGTTGTTCGCCGAGGAGCGGCTCCTTGCCTTCATGCTGGGTTCAAGCCGCGTCTATCCCGTCGGGCGCTCGGTACTGTTTCCCGGCTAGTCCTTCCTGAACAACAGCCTGCCGAACCAGCCGGTGATGACGGCGAGGAAAACGGCGAACAGGCCATAGGGCAGGCTGTAATTCTGCGCCGCTTCATAGATGCGGTATTCGAGGCCCGCCTTGACGATCTGCAGGCTGGTATTGGCCTCCCGCACGAAGGTTCCGTTGCGGAAGAGGAGCGCCCGTGCCCTGTGCCGCCCCACCGGAACATTTGTCGGCAGCGAGAGCGTCGCGCGGAACAATGTCGGCGAGATGAATTCCACGTCACCGATGCGCTGGCTGTAGAGCCCCTGGCGCATCTTGATTTCGCGCAGCTCCTTGCTGAACAGCGGAACATTGCTGTCGGTTTTATCGGCGGCTTTCGGCGCGAGATAGAAATTGTCGACGCCGATCGAAAGCTGGCGGAAAACCTTTGGATCGGCGATATCCTGCAGGTTGCGGGTCGAGGCAAGCGAATAGGAAAGCGGCACGCCGAGGAAAGTCTGCGATTCCGCATTCACCCAGACGCCGAGATAACGCTCCTTCTTGCGCACCACGAGATCGCGCTCGGGGCCCTGCAGCACCACGATGATGTCATAGCGCCCCTGCCGCCTTATCAGCGGGTCGGCATTGTCGAGCGCGCCGAAGATAGTGAGGTTGGTTCCCCGGAAATTCGAGGTGATGGCGATCGTCTCGGTGGAAAGGCCGATCTCGATCGCTTCTGTCGGTGCGGTCGGCTTCTCGCGCGTCTCGTTCGGCCGCGTCGTCTGGGGCAGGGCGGGCGAGGCGGCGGCGAGCATGGTGCCTGCGGCAAGCGCGGCACGGAGAAGGAGCGCAGGGGCACGGGACGGGATCATGTCACCCGTCCGCTATGGCGATCGAAAAGAGATTGTCCGGCCTGACGAACAGGCCGAAGGCGAGGCGCAGTGCGACGGCGAGCACCAGCAGCGCCAGGAGCAGCCGCAGCTGTTCGCCGCGCAGCTTCTGGCCGACGCGCGTGCCATATTGCGCGCCGATCACGCCGCCGACCATCAGCAGCATGGCAAGGACGATATCCACCGAATGATTGGTCATCGCCTGCATCACCGTTGCGAAGGCGGTGACGAAGGTGACCTGAAACAGCGATGTGCCGATAACCACATTGGTCGGCACGCGCAGGAGATAGATCAGCGCCGGCACCATGATGAAGCCGCCGCCCACGCCCATGATGGCGGCCAGCACGCCGATGAAGAAACCGATGCCGAGAACCGGTATGACGCTGACATAGATCTTCGAGGCGCGGAAACGCATCTTCAGCGGCAGGCGATGGATCCAGTTGTGCTGGCCCGGTCGCTTCAGATTGACAGCCTGACCCTGCCGCACGCGCTGCAGCGCCCGCCAGCTCTCGATCAGCATCAAGGTGCCGACAGTGCCGAGCAGCAGCACATAGAGCAGCGAGACGATGAGATCGAGCTGACCCAGATCGCGCAACAGCGAAAAGAGATAGATGCCGAGGAGCGAGCCGATCAGGCCGCCCACCACCAGGAGCAGGCCGAGCTTGATATCGAGCGTCCGGCGCTTGAAATGGGCAAGCGCGCCGGAGACCGACGAGGCGATGACCTGGTTGACGCCGGTCGCGACCGCCACCGCCGGCGGGATGTTGTAGAAGATCAGGAGAGGGGTGATGAGAAAGCCGCCGCTGACACCGAACATCCCCGACAGAAAGCCGACCGCGGCCCCCATGCCGAGTACGACCAGCATGTTGACCGATATTTCCGCGATGGGGAGATAGATACCCAATTCCGATCCCGGTGAAGCCAAGCGAAACGCGATCCGCCGGTGCCCCCGACGGTACTGAATTCCCAAGCTGTCTTGCGCTCTCATAGAGGCGAAGTCAAACCCGGATTGAGGAAAGGGTTACCCGTATAATGACGACAGAAAAATGGCGTTTTCCTGCCGGCTATCTTTTTAGTCCGCGACTATTGTTTTGCTGCCACGGAAGTCTGCTCGTTCTGCTTGAGAAGCGCTTCCACCAGCGGCTGGTCGACCTCACCGGTCGGCTTCATGCCATGCGCCTTCTGGAAGGCTGCGATGGCCTCCCGCGTCTTGGCGCCCATCACCCCGTCGGCGGTGCCTGGGTCATAGCCGCTCTTGGTCAGGATGAGCTGGATATTGCGCACCGCCTTCTTCATGTCCACCGAGCCGGTGGTCGGAGCGGGGGCGTCCTGCCAGGCATCCGGCACGTCGATGGAATTGGCGGCTTCGTCGAGCGGCTTCGCCTTCCACAGTTCCACTGCCGCCTTGGCGCGTTCGAGCTGCTCCGGCTTCAGCACATTGGCCACCGCATCACGCTTCTGCTCGGCATCCTTGTCGCCAGAGCGGGCGGCAAGCGCGAACCATTTGTAGCTTTCCTCGAGATTGCGCGGAACGCCGAGCCCCTTGGCGGAAAGGATACCGAGATTGAACTGGCTGTCCTTGACGCCGAGCTCCGCTGCCTTGCTGAACCACCGGGCGGCGGAATCATTATCCGGCGCACCATCGGGGCCCATGGCGAACAGCACGGCGAGATTGTGCATGGCGCTGGCATTGCCCTGCTGTGCAGCCAGCTGATACCAGGTCTTGGCCTTTGCCGTGTCGCGCGGCATGCCGAGACCCTTCTCGTTGAAATTGCCGAGCCGGTACTGCGCCGGCGCAAAGCCCAGCGCAGCGGAGAGCTCGTACCACTGCGCCGCCTTGGCGTAATCGCTCTGCACGCCGCGTCCGTCGGTATAGCGATTGCCGATTTCGAAGAGGGCCTTCGGGTCGCCCTTGGCCGCCGCCTCGCGCAGCGCGGCCGGGCCCGCTTCGGCGGGGATGGCGGGAATGGTGGGCAGCGGGTCGCTTTCGGCCGCCTTCGCCGGAGCAGGTGCTTCGGCGGCGGGAGCCGGCGCCGCCGGTTCTGCGGCCGGCGCGGCCTCCGCATGCGGTGCTGCCGGTGCAGCCGCAGCCGGTTCTTCGACGGGCGGTTGCGGCGCGGCTTTGACCTGCGTGTCCGGCGCCGGCGCGGCGCTCGGCTCGTGCATATCGACCTGCGGCACGGCGGAGGTGCTGTTGGCATCGATCCCCGGCGCCGCAGCAGGCATATCGGTCTTGTCGGCAGCGGTGCCGAAAATGGTCTCCTTTTCGCCGGTGGAAAGGAAGGCCGTGCCGATCTGCAGGCCGGCCATGGCAAGCATGATCGCGCCGATCGCCATCAGGATGGGCTTGCGCTGGCGGTGCAGTATGTTTCCAATAGCCGAACGCTTCTTCGAGGCGGGTTTTTCGCTGGTCTTTTTCAGGCGCTCGGATTCGGCGGCGGCCGCCTGGGCAGCCCTGCGCGCGGCGATGATGAAATCCGCCTTGCCGATTTCGCCGGTCGGCTCGTTGCCACGTTCGCGGCGCTCGTCGCGCACCCGCTTCATGATGGTGCTGAGATCGGGCATGCCCGAGCCCGGTTCCAGCGGCTGGTTGGCAAGCTTGGGATCGGCCGCCTCCAGCGGCTCGGCAATATCGGCGGCCTTGGGGGCGGAAGCAAAGCTCGGTTCGGCCTTCGGCGCCTGCACGGCCGGTTCCGCGGCAATATCGCTCTTGCCGCGGCCCTTGACGGCTTTCGCCAGCCCGCCGAACATCGAGGCCTTCTTCTCGCGTTTATCCGGTGTGCCCGCCATCATCTGCCCGTCGCTTTTGATGGCGGCGAGCGCCGCTTCTGCGGCGGCTGCAGCCGGTGAGCGCGGGGTGGCAGCGCGGGCGAGGTCCGGTTCGGCCTCGAATTGCAGCGAAGGTGCCTTGCCGACCGCGCTCTTGCCCGTGTCGATGATCGCGCCGTGCTTGTCGCTCGTCCTGCCCGGCTTGGAGACCTCGTGCTCGAGCTTTCCCAGCCGGTCGACGATCTTCGTCAGCGTGTTGTGGATGGTCTCGAATGTCCTGGTGCTGCGCTCGTCCGATCCGCGGGCCAGCGCCTCAAGTGATTTCAGGTCGTGCGCGAGTTGCTGCGCAATGGCCGCGTCGCCCGTCGAGCCGTTCTTCATCACATGGCGGATTGCGTCTTCCGCTGCCTGCCGTGCCGCATCGAGCATGGTTTCGCGGCTGGAGGTCAGCGACCGTTCGATGGAATCGAGCCGCGGCCTGATGTCTTCGAGTTCCGGCAGGCGCTGGCTCGGTTGCGAGAGATGCCGGGCAATGTCGGCGATCTGGGCTTCGAGATTGCGGAAGACCTCATGCCCCGGAAAACCCGAATGGGCGCTCGACTGCGCCACGGCGTTGACCGAGAGCTGCTGCGAGATATCCTCCAGCCTGCCTTCCAGATTTTCGATGAGCCGTGCATCGTAGCCGCTTGCGGCATAATGATCATCGAGGCGCTGTGCCAGTTCCTCGAAGCGTCGGTCGATCTCGCGGATGAAGGCGGGATCGGGCATGGCGGCCCGCTGTTCGGCCGTTTCGATCTGGCTGGCAAGCGTCGCAAGCCGTGCCTCGATGCGCTCCAGGCGCTTTGCTTCGTCCTGATCCGGCCGGCGGGAAAGGCTGGAGGAGAGGATCGCCCGGCTGATCTCGTCCAGCCGCTCGTCCATTTGCTGCATGAACTGCGCCGGCACCGCCGGGCCCTGCGGCTGCGTCATCTTTTCGATGGCCCCTGCCAGCACCTTGATCCTGTCTTCCAGGTTCCGGATCGAATGCGATTGCGACTGGGGCAGCGTGTCGATGGCGTGTCGGATCTGCTCCAGCCGCGCGGTCAGCGCCTCGATCGCCGGATCGGCGGCGCTGTCGCGGGCGCTCTGGCGCTGCTCGAACGCATCGAAGCGTTCGTCGAATTCATCCCAGCGATGGCTGAGGCGGCGCAGCGACTCCTCGCGTGCCAGCGTCTGCACCGTGCGCTTCAATTCATCGAGTTCCCGCTGCAGCCCGTGCGCGGTCTCGTTGTCGGTGCGCTCCGAAAGCGCCTGGACATTCTCCGAAATGCGCGAGAGTTCTGCGCTGAGCTGTGCCGAATACCCGTCTTCGAGCGCCGACTGGCGCAGCCGCTGCATATCGCGGTTCAGCACCTCGAACTCGCGGCGCATCGTGGACGACATTTCCTGGCGCAATTCGCTGCGCAGCTGTTTCAGCTCCTCGGCAATGGCCGAGAGCCCGTCGGTATCTCCTTGCCGCTGCCGCACATGGTCTTCCCGGGCATGACTGCCGCGGGTCTCGCGCGTCGGCGCATAAGCGGGAAGGTCGTCCTGGTGAAGATAGGATTTGCGCTGGCTCGCGGTCCGCGATGCGTCGAGGCCGTTCAGCCGGTTCTCCAGCCCTTCGAGCGTTCTGTTCAATTCGTCCAGTGGCGAAGGCATCCGGCGTATGCGCTGCGCATTGAGATCTTCGAGAGGGGAACGCTGGTTCTTCATCAAAATGCCCGCTTTGCAATCGTTCAACGCCCCTGCCGGGAGCGCGCCGGAACCTGCTTGCCGGTCCGTCCGTCTGGCCGCATGCCCTTTGCGATCCCAGCCGTCCCTCCGTGAAAAACTAAAAGTTCCGTAACACGGATCACCGACTCCAGCACCTTTGTCAAAACGTGGTAAACAACCCGTTAACCCGGTGCCGGTCGCTCCGTTTTAATTGCGTGAGACCGTTTCGATCTGGCGTTGTAGAGCCGTTTCGCGCCGCTCCCGCCGATCCCCGAATTTGCCGCGCATTCTGCTGTTGCTTGCCCATAATGTTACTTCGGACCGACGGGCATGAACCTTGAATTCGGCCGGTGGGCATCTTCTCCCGCCTCCAAATAAATTGGGAGGCGCGCTTGCATTCCGCAACCGATTTCGCTATGCGCGTGATAAGTGCAAAGCTGATGTTGGCGGGGGCTCTTTCCCCCGCCGACGTTGAAAGTTTGTGCCTTGAAGTTGGACAAGATTTGGGAATGACAGCCTTGGCTGGTCCCGTGCTTTTCTTCATGCCCGCAAGTCTCTTTCGTAGGCTGGAAGGGGGCGGAAAGCAGGATCCTTCCGAAGGTCGAAACTGGAAAACGACAAATATGAATGACCACAAAGCGGTGGGTGGTCCTGCCATCATGCTGTTCATGGACGAGCAGCAGGAAATACCGGAAGACAAGACCTTCCGCATTGGCGATCTGGCCAGTGAGTTCGGCGTTTCGCTCAGGACCTTGCGCTTCTACGAGGACAAAGGCCTGCTCCATCCGCGCCGCGCCGGAAACACGCGGATTTACACGCGTAGCGATCATAAGCGGCTCCGCCTCGTCCTGTTCGGGCGCAAGGTCGGCTTCACGCTTCGCGAATTGAAGCATCTGATCGATCTCTACGAGCCGGAAGGCTCCAACATGCGTCAGATGCGGGCGGTTCTGGACAAATCGACCCGGCAGATTGCCCGTCTCGAGCAGCAGCGCACCACCCTGGACGAGTCGATCGCCGAATTGCGTGAAGTCGTCGATTATATTCTCGGCAGGATGGGCATTACGGCGCAGCCAGCGATCTCCTGAGATTGCCTGCGCCGGCATTGTCCTACTTGCTGCGCCGGTTCGAAGCTACCCTATTGGCTCCGCTTCCATGATCTCGTAACGGCTCAAGACGCCCAAGCCCGTTGGCAATGGCGCGGCTGTATTGTCCCGGCGCTGTAAAAATGGTGCAGGGATCGAGTTACTTCATCAAATAGAGCTCTGAATCCCGTAGGCTCCCATTGTATCTGCCCATGCCCGGGTGGAGTGCCGCCGCATGCCTCATCATGTGGAATTTTCGCATCACGCGATTTTGACGTTTACGCAAACGTCAAAGTTCGCTAGTGTCCGCCGCGAGAATGGCCTTCCGGGTTTGTAGAGCCAATGCTCATGCCCGGCTCAGGTCTTCATCTGATGGAGGAAATTGATGCCGAGCTACCGCGCGCCTGTCGAAGACACGCTTTTCGTTCTCAATGATGTCCTGGGATACGAGCGTTACAATAATCTTCCCGGCTTTGCCGATGCCTCGCCCGATGTCGTCGAGGCCATTCTGCAGGAAGGCGCCAAGCTGGCGGAAAACACCTTGTTTCCGTTGAACCAGATCGGGGACCATGAGGGCTGCAAGCGGCATGACGACGGCTCGGTGACGACGCCTGATGGATTCAAGGAGGGTTACGAGCTCTATTGCCAGGGTGGCTGGCTGGGCCTTGCCGTCCCCGCCGAATATGGCGGGCAGGGGCTGCCTTACGCGCTGCATGTGGCGGCGGGCGAATATATGTCTTCCGCCAACATGGCGCTGATGATGTATCCCGGCCTCACGCAGGGCGCGATCGCGGCGATCCTCACCCATGGCACGCAGGAGCAGAAGCAGGCCTATCTGCCGAAGATGGTCGAAGGCGTCTGGACCGGTACTATGAACCTGACCGAGCCGCATTGCGGCACCGATCTCGGCCTTCTGCGCACCAAGGCCGTGCCGAACGGCAATGGCACCTACAAGATTTCCGGGCAGAAGATCTTCATCTCCGCCGGCGAGCACGATCTTTCCGAAAATATCATCCATCTGGTTCTTGCCCGCATCGAGGGCGCGCCGGAAGGCACCAAAGGCATATCGCTCTTCATCGTGCCCAAATACGAGCTCGACGAGAATGGCAACCCCGGCAGGCGCAACGGCGTCTCCTGCGGTTCGATCGAGGAAAAGATGGGCATCCATGGCAATGCCACCTGCGTCATGAATTATGACGAGGCGACGGGTTATCTCATCGGCGGCGAGAACAAGGGCCTGCGCGCCATGTTCACCATGATGAACGAAGCACGTCTCGGTGTCGCGCTGCAGGGGCTTTCGGTCGCCGAAACAGCTTACCAGAATGCGGCGATCTATGCACGCGAGCGCCTGCAGGGCCGGGCGCTTTCCGGCGCCGCGGAGCCGGAGAAGAAGGCCGATCCGATCATCGTCCATCCCGATATCCGCCGGGCGCTGATGACGATCCGCTCCTTCAATGAAGCGGGCCGCGCGCTGCTGCTGTGGACGGCGCTCAAGGCCGACATCGCCCACCGCTCGCCCGACGAGGCCGAGCGCCAGGCGGCGGATGATCTCATTGGCCTGCTGACGCCGGTCCTCAAAGGCGTTCTCACCGACAAGGGCTTCGACCATGCGGTCATGGCGCAGCAGGTCTTCGGCGGCCATGGCTATATCGAGGAGCATGGCATGAGCCAGTATGTGCGCGATGCGCGCATCGCCATGATCTATGAGGGCGCCAACGGCATCCAGGCGCTTGATCTCGTCGGCCGCAAGCTCGGCGCCAATGGCGGCCGCGCCGTCATGGCCTTTTTCAAGGAAGTCGGCGATTTCTGCGAAGAGAACCGTTCGACCGAGAAGCTCTCCTTCTTCACCAAGCATCTGAAAAAGGGGCTCAACGACCTGCAGGCCGCCACCATGTGGCTGATGCAGAACGCGATGGCCAGGCCCGACAATGCCGGCGCCGCCTCGACTGACTACATGCACCTCTTCGGCCTCGTCGCGCTGGGCTATATGTGGGGGCAGATGGCGAAGGCTGCGCAGGAGAGGCTCGATGCCGGAGCCGGCGAAAAGACGGCCTATTTCGAAGCGAAGCTCGCCACCGCGCGCTACTTCATGGAGCGTGTCATGCCGGAGACGGCGGCGCATCTCGCCCGTATCCAGACCGGCGCGGACACGCTGATGGCGCTGCCGGCTGAGGTGTTTTAAGTTAAATATCGGGTGCGCTTCTACCAGGCACACCCCCCTCTGCCCTGCCGGGCATCTCCCCCTCAAGGGGGGAGATTACGCCTTCATCAACGTTCGGCACCAATTGCAGGCGTTGCAGAATAAAAGCCGAGGGTGGTGCCAGCCAATCTCCCCCCTTGAGGGGGAGATGCCCGGCAGGGCAGAGGGGGGTAAATGGCGCGAGGGATTTCGAATATCCGCAGCTTTCGAGGCGCGGTAAAAGGGAGAAGATAGATGGCCGAAGCCTATATTTATGATCATGTCCGGACCCCGCGCGGGCGCGGCAAGAAGGATGGCAGCCTGCACGAAGTGCCGGCGGTCCGCCTTGGCGCCAAGGTGCTGGAAGCGCTGCGCGACCGCAACGGGCTCGATACCGCCCAGGTGGATGACATCATCTACGGGTGTGTTGATCCGGTTGGCGAGGCCGGTGCGGTGATCCCGCGCTCCTCCGCCTTCGAGGCGGGTTATGATTTCAAGGCCCCGGGCATGCAGATCTCGCGCTTCTGCGCTTCCGGTCTCGACGCCGTCAATTTCGCCGCCGCCAAGATCGCGCAAGGCGCGGATGACATCGTCATCGCCGGCGGCGTGGAGAGCATGTCACGCGTCGGCATGGGCATGTCTGGCGGCGCCTGGTACATGGATCCGTCCGTGGGCCTGCCCGGCTATTTCATGCCGCAGGGCGTCTCCGCCGATCTGATCGCCACCAAATACGGCTTCTCCCGCGATGATGTCGACGCCTATGCCGTGGAAAGCCAGAAGCGCGCGGCCAAGGCCTGGGAAAAGGGCTATTTCAAGAACTCGGTTATCCCGGTCAAGGACCAGAACGGCCTGACGATCCTCGACCGTGACGAGACGATCCGCCCGAATACAGATATGCAGGCGCTGGCCTCGCTCAACCCGTCCTTCGTCATGCCGGGCGAGATGGGCGGCTTTGATGCCGTCGGCATCCAGGCGCATCCTGATGTCGAGATCGTCAACCACGTCCATCACGCCGGCAATTCGTCCGGCATCGTCGATGGTGCGGCGGGTGTCCTGCTCGGCTCGAAGAAAGCGGGCAAGACGCTTGGGCTGAAGCCGCGCGCGCGCGTCCGCACCTTCGCCAATATCGGCTCGGAGCCTGCGCTGATGCTGACCGGCCCGGTCGATGTGACGGAAAAGCTCCTGAAGCGCGCGAAGATGAAGCTGTCGGACATCGATCTCTTCGAGCTGAACGAGGCCTTCGCCGCCGTCGTGCTGCGCTATATGCAGGCCTTCGACATTCCGCACGACAAGATCAACGTCAATGGCGGCGCCATCGCCATGGGCCATCCGCTCGGTGCTACCGGCGCGATGATCCTCGGCACGGTGCTTGATGAGCTCGAGCGCCGCGATTTGAACACCGCACTGGTCACGCTGTGCATCGGCGCGGGCATGGGCACCGCCACCATCATCGAACGCGTCTGACCGGGAGGGAGCAACAATGACCTACAAGAATTTCAAATTCGACGTCGACGCGGACGGCATTGCGCTCGTCACCTGGGACATGCCCGACAAGTCGATGAATGTCTTCACCGAGGAGGTGATGGACGAGCTCGACGCTATCGTCGATCGTGTGGCGGGCGATGCCGCGATCAAGGGTGCGGTCATCACTTCGGGCAAGGACTCGTTCTCCGGTGGCGCCGATCTCACCATGTTGAAGCGCATGTTCCAGCTCTTCCATGAAGAGAAGGCGAAGGACCCGCAGAAGGCGGTCGAGCTTCTCTTCGAGAATACCGGCCGCATGACCGGCCTGTTCCGCAAGCTGGAAACATCAGGCAAGCCGTGGGTTTCGGCCATCAACGGCACCTGCATGGGCGGCGCATTCGAGATGTCGCTCGCCTGTCATGGCCGCGTCGCCTCCGACGCGCCTGATGTGAAGATGGCACTGCCCGAGGTCAAGGTCGGCATCTTCCCCGGTGCCGGCGGCACGCAGCGCGTTCCGCGCCTCACCAACCAGCAGGACGCCCTGCAGATGATGACGACGGGCCAGAGCCTGACGCCGCAGCGCGCCAGGGCGATGGGCCTCATCCACGAGATCGCGCCGGCGAAGAAGCTGGTCGAAACCGCCAGGAAGATGATCAAGAACGGGCTGAAGCCCGTGCAGCCCTGGGACGAAAAGGGTTTCAAGCTGCCCGGCGGGCCGATCTATTCGGCGGCGGGCGCCAATCTCTGGCCTGCCGCGACCGCCATCCTGCGCCGCGAAACCTATGGCAACTATCCCGCCGCCGCGGCGATCCTGAAATGCGTCTATGAAGGCCTGCTCGTGCCCTTCGATACCGGGCTGAAGATCGAGCAGCGCTATTTCACGCAAATCCTCCAGACGACGGAAGCGGGCATGATGATCCGTTCGCTTTTCGTCTCGTTACAGGAGCTCAACAAAGGCGCCCGCCGTCCCGCGGATGTCAAGCCGACGAAATTCTCGAAAATCGGCGTCATCGGTGCCGGCTTCATGGGTGCCGGCATCGCCTATGTCACCGCCAAGGCCGGCATCCCCGTGGTGCTGATCGACCGTGACGTGGAGGCAGCGGAAAAGGGCAAGTCGCATTCAGCCGATCTCGTCGCCAAGGAGATGCAGAAGGGCAGGGCGACCGAGGAGGACAAGCAGAAGCTTCTCTCCCTCATCACCGCATCGGCCGATTATGCCGATCTCGAAGGTGCCGATCTGGTGATCGAGGCGGTGTTCGAGGACCGCGAGGTCAAGCGTCAGGCGACGGAGAAGGCGGAAGCGGTGCTGAAATCTTCCGCCATCTTCGCCTCCAACACCTCGACGCTGCCGATATCAGGCCTCGCCAAGGTGTCGCAGCGTCCGAAGAATTTCATCGGCATCCATTTCTTCTCGCCCGTCGACAGGATGATGCTGGTGGAAGTGATCCTGGGCAAGAAGACGTCGGACAAGGCGCTGGCCGTGGCGCTCGATTACGTGCGCGCCATCAAGAAGACGCCGATCGTCGTCAACGATACGCGGGGCTTCTACGTTAATCGCTGCGTGCTGCGTTATATGTCCGAAGCCTACAACATGCTCATCGAGGGCGTGCCGCCCGCGATGATCGAGAACGCCGCGCGCATGGCCGGAATGCCGGTCGGGCCTCTGGCGCTCAACGACGAGACGGCGATCGACCTGTCGCAGAAGATCCTGAAGGCCGCATTGGCCGATCTGGGCCCCAAGGCTGTCGATCCGCGCCATGTCGAGCTGGTCAACACCATGGTCGACAAATATGACCGCAAGGGCCGCAAGAACGGCAAGGGTTTCTACGATTATCCGCCGAAGCCCGCCAAGAAGCATCTGTGGCCTGGCTTGAAGGACCTCTATCCGCAGCAGGATCCTGATAAGGTGGATGTCGAGGAACTGAAGCAGCGCTTCCTCTTCGTGATCGCGCTGGAAGCGGCCCGTGTCATGGAAGAAGGCATCGTCACCGACCCGCGCGAGGCCGATGTCGGCTCCATTCTCGCCTTCGGTTTCGCGCCTTATACCGGCGGCACGCTCTCCTATATCGACGGCATGGGCGCGAAGAAATTCGTCAAGCGCGCCAAGGAATTGCAGAAGAAGTACGGAGCCCAGTTCAAGGCGCCGAAACTGCTTCTCGATATGGCGGAAAGCGGCGAAACCTTCTACCAGCGCTTCGATCCCTATAAGACGGAAGCGCAGCGTAAGGCAGCCTGATCGCCTGACCGGATTGACTGAAAAAGCGGGCTCAGGCCCGCTTTTATTCCTACAATATGGCCGAAATTCCCGGTCGAATGCCGATTTTTCCAACTTCCTGGGCTTGCTCCAGACACAGAAAAGAGGTATTTTTTCCTGTCCCTTTCAGGAAGACCGACATGTTGTCTCACGACCGCGTATGGGCCGCTATCGACGCGCTGGCCGAGCGATATTCGCTGACGGCCTCCGGTCTTGCCCGCCGCGCGGGGCTCGATCCCACCACCTTCAACAAGTCCAAGCGCTATGCCGCCGACGGTCGTGCCCGCTGGCCTTCGACGGAATCGCTCGCCAAGGTGATGGAGGCGACCGGCGCGTCGCTTGACGAATTCATGGCGCTGGTGCGCGGCGAGACGGGGCCTTTTTCGGGCAGCGCCACCATCCCCACCCCGTCACGTTCCATCCCGCTTCTCGGCCTGGCACAGGCCGGCGCCGGCGGCTTTTTCGATGATGGCGGCTTTCCCGTCGGCCAGGGCTGGGATTTGGTCGAGTTTCCGGCCAGCCCCACAGAGGCGACCTATGCGCTGGAAGTCTCCGGCGATTCCATGCTGCCGCTCTATCGCGACGGTGATACGCTGATCGTCGCTCCCGGCGCATCCATCCGCCGTGGCGACCGCGTGGTGTTGAAGACGCGCGAGGGCGAGGTCATGGCCAAGATCCTGCACCGTCAGACCTCGCGCACCATCGAATTGTTGTCCATGAACCCGGAGCATCCCAACCGCACGTTCGATATGTCGGAAGTCGAATGGGTGGCCCGCATCATCTGGGCGAGCCAGTAGCCATGGCGGTGCGGCAACTGGCGCCACTTGTCCTGGCCGTATTCGTCGCCTGTGTTCTCATGACCATTTTCGTCGCGCCGAGCTATGGCCTGCTCGATCGCGGCGGGCCGGAGGCCTCATCGCCGATCGTGACGGAAAAATTCGAACTGCCGGAGGTTGAGGAGGGGACGCTTCCGTCTGATGACAGAACGGACGGTATCGGTGCAAAGGAGTCATTGGCCGCCCGGCAGGCCGCACCCGGCTTTGCTTCGCCGCTCGATGACGGGCCGCTGGAGCGCATAGAGCCCCGCGCACCGTTGAGCGAGTTGAGCCTGGCTCTGCCGCCTCCGCCACCAACACAGGCTCCCGGCGAGGTCCGGTACAGGCTCCTGCATCAGCCGGTCGCCACCGCTGCCGGCCGCATGGAAGCAGACGGATATATCATCGAGGTGAAAGGGATCGACATTCCGTCGCCGGATGAGACATGCACCGACCCTGCCGGCATAAGCTGGCCCTGCGGCATGCAGGCCCGCACCGCCTTTCGCGCGTGGCTGCGCGCCAGGGCCGTCATGTGCCGCCTGCCCGCAACCCCCTCCGGCGAGGTGACCGCCACCGATTGCACGCTCGGCGGCGAGGATGTCGCGGCATGGCTGGTGGATAATGGCTGGGCAAGGGCCAAGGCGGGCAGTCCCTATGCCGATCGCGGCGGAAAGGCTGAGCAAGCGCGGCTTGGCCTGTTTGGCTTGAAGCCGGATACCGCACTGCCGGAGAACACCGGAGCGGTCGATGCAATGTTTGGCGAGCCGCAACCCGGCGAACAATAAAGCGGAAACGCCCAGCATTCCCTCATTCGATTGCGCGCTGCGCCAAGTGCCCCGTCACCGTCCGCTACGCGGCCACCCCTCCCCCGCAAAGCGGGGCGAGGGGCGCCAAGCTATCCAACCCTGGCGTTCCTCTCCCCTACGGAGTGGGGGAGAGGTGGCCGCGTAGGTAGCGGACGGTGAGGGGGACTTGGCGTTTCCATCAAAGAAAGAAACGCTCTAAACCAACTCCCCAGCCAGCGCCTTTTTGATCAGCGACCGGGTTTCGTCGATGCCGTAAAGCGCGACGAAGGAGCCGAAGCGCGGGCCGCGCTCCTGCCCGATCAGCACCTCGTAGAGCATCTGGAAGAAGGCAACCGAAACGCCGGGACCGCCTTCCGGGCTTTTCTTGGAGTGATCCTGATAGCGCTCGATGGCGCGGGCGACATCCAGGATGGTGTTCTGGATGGTATTGCCGTCCGCATCGGCCGGCAATTCGCCCAGCTTGGTATCGAGTGCTTCGAGTGCCTGCCGCTCCACCTCGTCGGGCGCTCGGAACTTCTTCGTCGGTTTCACGAAATCGTTGAAATAACGGATTGCGTAACCGACCAGCGCATCCAATGCCGGATTGTTCTCAGGGGAGACGCCTGGCACATGGCGCGTGATAAAGCCCCAGAGAACGTTCGGGTTTTCCGCGTTCGAGGCGCTGACGAGGTTTAGCAGCAACGCGAATGGAACTGGAAGGGTCTCCTGCGGCGGGTTGCCGTAATGGATATGCCAGACCGGGTTGTTGAGTCGGTCCTTCCATTCCTGCCGCTGATAAGCTGAGAGATAGGTGAAATACTCGTCCACCGCCTTCGGGATCACGTCGAAATAAAGCTTCTTCGCCGTCTTCGGCTTCTGGAAATTATAGAGCGCCAGGCTCTCCGTCGGCGCATAGGCCAGCCATTCATCGATGGAAATGCCGTTGCCCTTCGACTTGGAGATCTTCTGCCCGACTTGGTCGAGGAAAAGCTCATAGACGAAATGTTCAGGCGCGCGTCCACCCAGGATTTCGCAGATGCGGTCGTAGAGCGCCGCATTGGTCTGGTGGTCCTTGCCGAACATCTCGAAATCGATGCCGAGCGCCGCCCAGCGCATGCCGAAATCAGGCTTCCACTGCAGCTTCACATTGCCGCCAGTGACGGGAAGGGTGGTCTCGGTGCCGTCCTCGTCATCGAAGGTGATGGTGCCGTTTTTCGCGTCCACCTTTTTCATCGGCACGTAGAGCACGCGGCCCGATTTCGGCGAGATCGGCAGGAAGGGACTGTAGGTAGCCTGCCGCTCCTCACCCAGCGTCGGCAACATCACCTTCATGATGTCGTCATAGCGTTCCACGGCCTTGAGCAGCACCGCGTCGAACTTGCCGGATTTGTAATAGTCCGTCGCGCTCGCGAATTCGTAGTCGAAGCCGAACGTATCGAGGAAGCGGCAGAGCATCGCATTGTTGTGCTCGGCGAAGCTCTTGTAATCGCCGCCGAACGGGTTCGGCACGGATGAGAGCGGCAGTTGCAGATAAGGCTCCAGCGCCGCCTTGTCGGGCACGCTGTCGGGGATTTTGCGCATGCCGTCCATATCGTCGGAAAAGCAGATGAGCCGCGTCTTCACCTTGTCTTCGGTCAGCACCCGGAAAGCATGGCGCACCATCGAGGTGCGCGCCACCTCGCCGAACGTGCCGATATGCGGCAGGCCGGATGGGCCATAACCGGTCTCGAAAAGCACGGTTTCGGGAAAGCCGGTCTTCTCGTAGCGCTTGATGATTTTCCTGGCTTCCTCGAACGGCCACGCTTTCGCTTCCCTGGCCGCCGCAATCAGCTCGGGCGTCAGCGCAATGTCGGGAAGGCGGTGCGTGGTCATTTTGAGGTCCTGATGTCGAGATACTGTGCTCATGCGCACGTGGAATATGTAAGTACTTACTTACCGCCTCTGCTCTATGGCGACCGCCGTTCTGCGTCAATCTCTGCACCGGAATTTCCTTGCGCCTTCGCCTTCGGCTTCCTAGTTTCGCGGGTGATTTGCAAATGGACGAGGAAAAGAAATGTCGAAGCTTTCGCCGCAGGACGCGCTTGTTTACATCATGGTCACGACCTCGGCGGCCGACACACGGATGACCGATGCCGAGCTCTCCTCCATCGGCAATATCGTCACCCGCCTTCCTGTGTTTCGCAACTTCGATGCGAGCCGGCTCGCAGACCTTGCCGCCCGCTGCTATTCGCTCTTGAAATATGAGGACGGGCTCGATCGTATCCTCGACATCGCCCATGATGCGCTGCCCGAGCGGCTCTATGATACGGCCTATGCGCTGGCGGTCGAGGTCGCGGCCGCCGACCTTCATGTGGAGCAGGAGGAACTTCTGTTCCTGCAGATGCTGCGCGACCGCTGGAACCTTGATGAACTCACCGTCGCCGCCATCGAGCGCAGTGCAAGGGTGCGCTTCCGCAAGCTCACCTGACCGCAGCTTCAATAGAAGCTGATGGGAAAATATCTGAGATAGAGCTCCGACATCACGCCTTTCTCCTCAAGCGCTTTCAGCGCATAGTCGAATGCATCCGCGAGCTGCGTGTTGTCGCCGGCAACGGCGATGGTCATGCCCTCGCCGAGGAATTGCGGGCCGAGATAGGGGCCGCCGGAGAAGGTGCAGCACCCATCCGATGCCTTGCCGTCCAGCCAGAAGGACAACGTCATGCCGTCGCCGAAGACGGCATCGAGCTTCCCGGCCTTGAGGTCGTTCAGAAGCAGATCCTTTTGCGTATAGCCCACAATCTCGGCATCGGGAAAATAGCTGCGCAGCATCGCCTCATGCGCTGTCCCGGTGATGACGCCCGTGCGCTTGCCCCGAAGGTTCCGGCTGAGCGGCTCTTTAAGTGCTTCCTTGCGCTGCGTGATGAAGCGGGCGGGCAGGCCGAGATAGGGACGTGAGAAGGCGAATTCTGCGCGGTTTTCCGCCGTCGGCTCCAGGCCTGCGATGATCGCTTCGCCGTCGCCGGCCTTCAGCTTGCCGCGCAACTCGGCCCACGGCATGGCCTCGATCTGGCAGATATTGCTGATCGCCAGTTCATCGCAAATGGCGCGCGCCAGGTCGATATTGTAGCCGGCAAGCCTGCCGCTGCTGTCGATGAAATTAAAAGGCGGAAAATCGACGCTCGTCAGAAAACGCAAGCGTTGCAGCCCGGAAAGATCCGGCTTGGCGATGCGCTCGTGCGGATCCCAGAAGGTGGGGACTTTGGGCTGCTCTGCAGTCGCCGGTACGGCGGTGAGGGTAAGGCAGGCCCACAGGATCAGGGAGGTAAAGGCTGGGAATTTCATGAAGCCTTCGCATTCGAACCGGATGATCCAGAGGCTTCTATCACGAAGCCGCGTCGATGCGAATCCCGCATGCGGATTTCGTTTTGTCCCGGGCGTTGATTATGTATTTCAGTAAATAAGAAAGTACAAAAGTATAAATACAAAGTATTAGAAGTTGAGTAATAGCTTACGAATCAAAAAGTTGTTGTATTTTGCACAATCTTAAGTCTTAATCAAAAAGTCATTTTCAGAGGGGTAGAAAATGTCGTGTAAAAGTACATCTCCTTCCATTCATGCGGAAAAGTTCTTTTCCGGAATCTCATTGAAGTAGCGCCGCCATGACGACAAGTGGGGGCTTTGAAGGGCGCCAGGCCGTGGAAGCGGTTTGGCTGCCGAGGGAAAATCGCGCCGAAATTTTGATGTGTTCGGCCATCGCAGCAAGACTTTGCCTCACCGGGGCAGGGAAAAATGCAATGTTGCAGGCATTTGCCGCTGCAGCGAGAAACAAGACATCGTTCACGGACGAGGTCATGATTTCCGCCGGGATAGCACCTGAGCAGCTTTATAAGGCGATTGCCGACGAATTGGGCGTGAGCTTCACTGATCGTATCGTTTCCTCGCGTATCCTCTTGCGGGAGGATGATGTGCCGCAAAACCTGCGCACCATCCGCCATGCTCTGGTGGCGCATGGCGACGGGCGCACCCTGCTTTATATCGCCCCGACGATCGGTGATCTGGTCGTCCTCAGGCGCTGCCTCTCGCAATCTCCGGCTATGACCGACCGGTTGCGCATATGCCCGCCCTCCATGCTGGCGGAGATGATGCGCCGGCGGCAGGAGCGGCAGCTGGCGCAGTGGGCGCAGGAGATGACGCCGCCGCATTTCTCGGCCGCGCGGGTGATGCTTGGCTGGCAGGCCTTCATGTTGGCGCAGGTGATCTTTTTCCTGTTCGGCTTCCTTCTGCTGCGGCCGCTGGAGACAGCGATCACCCTGCACATCGGCCTGACACTCTTTTTTTTTGGCTGTGTGGTGATGCGGCTGCTTGCCGCCCATGCCGCGCGGGTGCCGCGCCTGCTGCCCGCAAGAGGCGCGCCCGCGAGGGACATGCCGGTCTACACGATCCTGGTGCCGCTTTATAAGGAGGCAGAGATTGTCGGCCAACTGCTGCAAGCGCTGTCACGCCTGCAGTGGCCGGCATCCAAGCTCGATATCAAGCTCGTCTGCGAAGCCGATGATAGGGCGACCATCACAGCGATCGCCAGCCATGCGCCGCCACCCTGTTTTGAGATCATCAAGGTTCCGGCATTGGGTCCGCGCACCAAGCCGAAAGCCCTGAACTATGCCTTGCAATTCGCACGCGGTGAATTCCTCGTCGTCTATGATGCCGAGGACAGGCCCCATCCGGACCAGCTTCTGGAAGCCTGGGATGTCTTTTCCAGAGGCGGTGAAGATCTGGCCTGCCTGCAGGCGCCTCTCCTGATTTCGAACTTTCGCTGCAACTGGCTGACCCGCATGTTCGCCTTCGAATATGCTGCGCTGTTTCGCGGGCTGTTGCCCTGGTTTACGGGCAGGAACCTGGTCGTTCCGCTCGGCGGTACCTCCAATCACCTGCGCCGCAAATGCCTGGAGGCCGTCGGCGGCTGGGACAGCTACAATGTGACGGAGGATGCCGATCTCGGCATAAGGCTGGCGCGTTTCGGCTACCGGGTCGGCATGATAACCCGCGGCACGTGGGAGGATGCGCCCGACAACGACAGGGACTGGAAGAAGCAGCGCACGCGCTGGCTGAAGGGGTGGATGCAGACCTGGCTCGTCCATATGCGCAATCCGCTTCGCACCTGCCGCGAGCTGGGCCCGGCCCGCTTCGCCATCGGCATGCTCTATATGACCGGTCTGGTCCTTTCCGCGCTCGTTTATCCCTTCATGTTGCTGACGGTGATCCTCTTGGTCACGGTCTCGATCGCTGGGCAGGGCTTCTTCTGGTCGTTCGAGCTGCTTTGCATCGATGTCCTGAATATCGTGCTCGCCTATTTCAGCTATTACGTGCTGGGGCTGAAGACGCTCGTCCGCGAGGAGCGCCAGACCGGCTGGTTGTTCTGTTGGATACCCGTCTACTGGCTGCTGATTTCCATTTCCGCATGGCGCGCCCTGTGGCAGCTTTTCCAGGCGCCGCATCTCTGGGAGAAAACGCCGCATTATCCGAGCGGCGTCTTCGCTGCTCGCCCTCCGCATCATGCCGGGCGGCGGGAAAACTCAGTCGCCGGGCATCAGAAATTCCGGCCCCGAGCCGATGATGCGGTCGTCTTCGCTGCCGATCACCTTAAGGTCGCGTCCCGCGTAGGGTAGCGACAGCAATATCCGCCTGATGACGGCGAGCCTCGCCCGCCGCTTGTCATTGGCGCGTACGATGGTCCATGGCGCATGCGCCGTATGGGTGCGCCGGATCATCTTGTCGCGCGCGTCGGTATATTCCTTCCAGCGGCTGATGCCGGCGATATCGATGGGCGAGAACTTCCAGTTCTTGAGCGGGCTGTGGCGGCGCGCATGAAAACGCTCCAGTTGCGTTTCCTGGCCGATATTGAGCCAGAATTTGAAGAAATTGATGCCGTCGGCGACAATCATGCGCTCAAAATCCGGCGCTTCGGAAAGAAAGGCATCGGTCTGTTCCGGCGTGCAGAAGCCCATCACCGGCTCGACGCCGGCGCGGTTGTACCAGGAGCGGTCGAAGGTGACGAATTCGCCCGCACCTGGAAAATGCGCGACATAGCGCTGGAAATACCATTGCCCGCGCTCGCTTTCGCTGGGCTTGGGCAGGGCCACATAGCGCGCGGCGCGCGGGTTCATATATTGCCGGAGCCTCTGGATGGCGCCGCCCTTGCCGGCTGTGTCGCGTCCCTCGAAGATGGCGAGGACACGCTCACCGCTTTCCTGCATCCAGGATTGCAGCTTCACCAGCTCGATCTGCAGCCTCTCGAGGGTGTCTTCATATTCGTCTTTGGGCATGCGTTGGTCATAGGGGTAGCCGCCCGCCGTCAGGGCATTATCCTTCACCCAGCCCGGAAGCTTCTTCGCATCGATGTCGAAAACCCGTTCCTGGTCGCCGATCTTCAGCTTGATCCCGCCTTCATCCCTTTTCCCCTTCTTTTTGATTTTTGTCGCAGAACTGTCATTCAAGGCGGGCTCCTTTCATTTAGATGAAATATGGTATGGGGGCATTGATCCGGCGTCCAGAGGTCGTCCACGCTTCACCGGATCCTGCTTACCAAAACCTTGGGCGCGATCCCGGCAGGCATGTGGAACAGGAGAGCATGAGCGAAATCGATAAAGGCACCGCGCAAAAGACCACAAATCTGGCCGAACAGATCGTCGGGCGCATCGTGCGGGCGCGCTATGTCCTGGCCGTGGCGGTTCTGGCGCTGGCGCTGGTTCTCGTGTCGGGCGTCTCGTTTCCGGTTCTCCTGATCCTCGGCATCATCCTGCTCCTGGCCGTGGTCGCCTTTGCGCCGGGGCAGGCGTCGGAAGAGGTACAGCCCGGCGGCAGCGAAACGCCGGAAACCGGCCTCTCGCGTATCTCCGGCGAGCGCCTCGCCGAACAGCTTCCCGATCCGATGATCCTTTTCGATGGCGGCGGCATGGTGCTTTACGCCAACAAGGCGGCGCGCGACGCATTCCAGCCCTTGAGTGAGGACACCGTGCTTTATCTGCGCTTCCGCGCGCCCGAAATGCATGGGCTGATCCAGGGCGTGATCGCCGATGGCGCGCCGCGCGCCATCGATTATTTCGAGCGCCTGCCGCTCGACCGCTGGTACAAGGTCATGGCCATGGCGCTCGATGCCGGTGCCGGCGAGCGGTCATCCTTCGCGCTCCTTTTCCGCGATCAGACCGAGATGCGACGGATCGACAGGATGCGGTCGGATTTCATCGCCAATGCCAGCCATGAGCTGCGCACGCCGCTCGCATCGCTGCGCGGCTTCATCGAGACCCTGCAGGGACCGGCCCGCAACGACGCGGCGGCGCGTGAAAGATTTCTCCAGATCATGCAGAAGCAGGCCGACCGCATGGCACGGCTGATCGACGACCTGCTTTCGCTCTCGCGCCTCGAGATGAAGGCGCATATCGCGGTGACCGAAAGCGTCGATCTCGCAAATGTCCTCAACCATGTGGCCGATACGCTGACGCCGCTGGCCAACGAGCTGGAAATGACCATCGAGCGCCGGATCCCGCCTCATCCCGTCAAGGTGATGGGCGACCGCGATGAGTTGATCCAGGTGTTCCAGAACCTTCTCGAAAACGCCTGCAAATACGGCCAGTCCGGCAAGCGGGTTATCGTGCGCCTGGAGGAAGAAAGCGGTTCCGCGGGCAAGGAGGTCGCAGCCTCGATCCAGGATTTCGGGCCGGGCATCCCGTCCGAGCACCTGCCGCGCCTCACCGAGCGCTTTTACCGCGTCGATGTCGAAACAAGCCGCGCCCAGAAGGGCACCGGCCTCGGCCTTGCCATCGTCAAGCACATCCTGACCCGTCACCGGGGAAGGCTCGTCATCCGCTCGCAGGTCGGCCAGGGCTCGACCTTCATCGTCCGCTTCACCGCGCCGGAGATGAAGAACTGAATTGGTTTCCCGCCGGCAACTTTCTTGTCTGCGCCCGTAGGTTCATCAAGTCCCCGATCCGGCCGCTCGTCATCGGTAGCGGAGGATCGTCACCACGCCCGGATATCTCCGTCTGGTCATTGAGAAGAACACCCCGAACCGGGAATGGGAAGACGGGCGGTCTTGCCAACGCTCATCAATAAATTCAATTGCGGCCGCAAGACCGCCCGTCGGCGATGTCCGTCCGTTCCGCTTGGGAAAGAGCTGGGGATCGTCGCGGGAGCTTTTATCTTCCCACGTCCCGTCTCGGCCCTTCCCGCAAGGGGAAACCCTGGACGAAGCCCCCCGGCTCGCCACTGCGTCAGCAGCAAGCCGGAGGCGCCGGTCCTTCCCCGCGAGACCCGCCGTCGCGAGCCGCGTTCCCGCGGGAAGAACTGACGACGAGGATAAAGGCAGGGTGGGAACTGTGGGATAAGTTTTTGGGAGGAGGGGTGTTGTGGCCGGTTTGCCGTTCCGGAATGGACCATCGGGTCAAGCCGGATGGTGACGGCAGTGGATAGATGATGACGTCGGAAGTTAGGTGCCCACCTCCGCACCGCATCGGCGGTGCGGAACGGTCTCAAGATCGAGCGGTTCCCATCAAACAAGAAGCAACCTTACCGCACCCGGCGGCGGTCCGAGGCCGGCTGGAAGGCGAGCTTGGAGTGGTAGGTGCAGTAGGGGCTGCTTTCGCCGGAATCGTTGCCGCAGAAGTGGAAATCCTCGTTCAGCGGATCGCCGATCGGCCATTTGCAGGTCCGCTCGCTCAATTGCAGGAGCGAAAGCCGGCGCGAGATCGGCACCACCACATCGTCGGCCGGCTTGAGAACCGTATGCGCCACCGCTTCCACGGCATATTCCGCCTGCAGCGCCGTCGCGCCGATGCTCTTGGGCGTGCTGGTGCGAACCACCGTCGTCTGGGTGGCGCCTGAGCTCACATTGCCGTTGCGCGCGGCGTTCGTGTTGACCTTCTTGCTGCGCGTCTGGGTCGCAGACGTTTTGCCGCGGCCGGAAAGCTTCAGCCGGTGCACCTTGCCGATCACCGCATTGCGGCTGACGCCGCCAAGCTGCGCTGCGATCTGGCTGGCGCTGAGACCTTCGCTCCACAACTTCTTAAGCAGTTCGACGCGCTCGTCTGTCCAGTTCATTGTCCTGGGCTCCAATCTTTCATTCTTGCCGGAATCCTTCATCCTGTCCGGATTGCCCCAGACAAAACTACTACATCTATCCGGATGACTAGGTCCGCCGCACGAAATCTAGTTTTTCTAAGGGGGAAACTACATTAATGGGTGACTCCGTGACAAGAGTCAGGCTGCCACAGTGATTTGCTTTTTCGGGTTTTCCCCAACTTGGATGTTAACCACGGGCGTTTTGGCGCCATCTCTGAAATCAAGGACAACGCGGCCCTGCCGAAACCCGCTTTCAGCATACCCGGTTCAATTGACATTTAGGCATTCACACACGATATTGAAGGCCTTGAGCCGCCCTGAGGGCGGCTTTTTGATTTCGTCCGCGCGGTGCTGTTGAACAGAGATCCGCTTATCGACAACTGGCTATTGGAGGCCCGACTGGCATGACCCATGCGACCGCGCAACCGCTTTACGATACCTATAATCGTGCCGCGTTGCGCTTCGAGCGAGGCGAGGGCGTTTGGCTGATCACGGACAAGGGCGACCGCTATCTCGATTTCGCCGCGGGCATCGCCGTCAATTCGCTCGGCCATGCGCATCCCCATCTGGTGGAGGCGCTGAAGACCCAGGCCGACAAGCTCTGGCATGTTTCCAATATCTACGAGATCCCCGACCAGGAGAAGCTCGGCCAGAGGCTGGTCGACAACACCTTTGCCGACAAGGTGTTCTTCACCAATTCCGGCGCGGAGGCGCTCGAATGCGCGATCAAGACCGCGCGTCGCTATCACTATGTCAACGGCCATCCCGAGCGCTACCGCATCATCACCTTCGAGGGCGCCTTCCATGGCCGCACGCTGGCGACGATCGCCGCGGGTGGACAGGCGAAATATCTGGAGGGCTTCGGACCCAAGGTCGATGGCTTCGATCAGGTGCCGTTCGGTGATGAAAAGGCGCTGAAGGCGGCGATCACGCCGGAGACGGCGGCCATCCTCATCGAGCCGGTGCAGGGCGAGGGCGGTCTGCGCCCGGTGCCGGAGGAAGGCCTGCGGGCGCTGCGCAAGCTCTGCGACGAGCACGGCCTCCTGCTCATCCTTGATGAGGTGCAGTGCGGCACCGGCCGGACTGGCAAGTTCTTCGCTCATGAATGGGCCGGCGTCACGCCCGATATCATGGCCGTTGCCAAGGGCATCGGCGGCGGCTTCCCGATGGGCGCCTGCCTTGCCACCGCGGAAGCCGCCAAGGGCATGACCTCAGGCGTGCACGGCACCACCTATGGCGGCAATCCGCTGGCCATGGCGGTCGGCAATGCCGTGCTTGACGTGGTTCTGGCCGAAGGCTTCCTTGATCATGTGCGCAACGTTGCGCTTCTCTTCAAACAGGGGCTTGCCTCGATCATCGACCGCTATCCCGACGTGGTATCGGACGTTCGCGGGCGCGGGCTCCTGATAGGGCTCAAATGCGTTGTCCCCAACACGGCGCTCATCCAGGCGCTGCGCGATGAGCATCTCCTGAGCGCAGGAGCCGGCGACAATGTTGTCCGCCTCCTGCCGCCGCTGACCGTCACGGAGGACGAGGTGCGTGAAGGCCTTGCCCGTATCGAGGCCGCTTGCGAGCGCCTCTCCGTCACCAACAGGCAGAAGACGGCGTGATGGATATGGCGATGAAGCAGGATATCAGGCATTTTACCGATCTTTCGGCCGTTTCCGCCGATGAACTGCGGCGCATTCTCAACGATGCGCGGCTGCGCAAGGAGCGTCTCAAGGCGGGCAGCGCCGAGAAGCCGTTCGCCGGCAAGGTGCTGGCGATGATCTTCGACAAGCCGTCGACGCGCACGCGCGTCTCCTTCGATGTCGCCATGCGCCAGCTTGGCGGCGAGACGATCATGCTGACCGGCTCCGAGATGCAGCTTGGCCGCAGCGAGACGATCGCCGATACGGCGAAGGTCCTGTCGCGCTATGTCGACATCATCATGATCCGCACCACCACGCATGACCGCATGATCGAGCTGGCCGAAAACGCCACCGTCCCTGTGATCAACGGGCTGACCGACGACACGCATCCCTGCCAGATCATGGCCGATGTCCTGACCTATGAGGAGCATCGCGGTCCGGTGAAGGGGCGCACCTTCGCCTGGACCGGCGACGGCAACAATGTGCTCCATTCGCTGATCGAGGCCTCGGCGCGGTTCGATTTCAACCTGAACATCGCAACGCCCGAGGGCAGCGAGCCGCAAGGCGCCTATCTCGATTGGGCCAAGGCCAATGGCGGCCGCATCCTGTCGACTGTCGATCCGGTAAAGGCGGTTTCGGGTGCCGATTGCATCGTCACCGATACGTGGGTCTCGATGGGGCAGGAGGACCGTGCGCGCGGGCATAATGTCTTCATGCCCTATCAGGTCAACCAGCGTCTGATGAACCATGCCAAGCCCGATGCGTTGTTCATGCATTGCCTCCCCGCCCATCGCGGCGAGGAAGTGACCGATGATGTGATCGACGGTCCTCATTCGGTCGTCTTCGACGAGGCGGAAAACCGTCTTCATGCACAAAAAGCAATTCTGGCCTGGTGCCTGGAAGGAGCAGACGCGCGTGGTTGAAATTTACGGCAGCGGAGGGGAGACGGGGAAGGCCAGGCTGGGCGATTTCCATTTCGCCGGCGATAACGCGGTCGTGCCGTTCCAGGTCGAGGCGCTGGATGCGCGCGGCCGTGCCGTCCAGCTTGGCTCGGTGCTCAACACCATTCTCGAAAGGCATGATTATCCCGAGGAGGTGGCGCGGCTCCTGGCCGAGGCCATCGTGCTCACCGTTCTGCTCGGCACGTCACTGAAATTCGAGGGCAAGTTCATTCTGCAGACCCAGTCCGACGGGCCGGTCGACATGCTGGTCGTCGATTTCCGCACGCCGGAATCCGTGCGCGCCTATGCGCGCTATGACGAGGAGCGGCTGGCGGAGGCCATCGATGCCGGGCGCGTCACGCCGGAGGATCTTCTGGGCCGTGGCACGCTGGCGCTGACGATCGATCAGGGCGCCTATATGCAGCGCTATCAGGGCATCGTCGCCCTCGACGGCTCGAGCCTGGAAGATATCGCCCGCACCTACTTCCGACAGTCGGAGCAGATCCCGACCGATCTGCGCCTGTCCGTTGCCAAGCTCGTCGAGCGTGGCGAAAACGGCAAGCCGGTCGAGCAATGGCGCGCCGGCGGATTGATCGTGCAGTTCCTGCCGGAATCCGAAGCCCGCATGCGGCAGAGGGATCTGCCCGGCGGTGATGTGCCCGATGGCGAAAACGAGGATGCCGAGATCGACGAGACGCAGTTCGAGGATGACGACTGGCTGGAGGTGAAGGCGCTGGTCGGCACGATCGAGAGCTCCGAACTGACCGACCCGCAGGTCGGCACCGAGCGGCTGCTCTACCGCCTCTTTCATGAGCGCGGCGTACGCGTCTTCGAGTCGGTCCCCGTGATCGACAACTGCTCCTGTTCGCGCGAGAAGATCCGCAATGTCCTCTCCGGTTTCACCGCCGAGGAGATCGAGGAAAGCATCGAGGACGGCAAGATCGACGTCACCTGTGAGTTCTGCTCGACCCACTACGAATTCGATCCGAAGGAATTCCAGAAGAAATAGCGGGTTCCGGAGCAAGAAACCGGTTGCGCTTTCACCGATCTGCCATGACGGTTTCGGCTCTTGCCGTCGCCAGTCTCGCTTTGCCGGGCGCGATCAGTTCAGCGTCCGGTGCTGGTCCGGCAGGTCGAGCGAGAAGGCGGGGATGTCGATCTCGAAGGCTCTGCCGCCCTCGCCCTGCATCTGGTAGCGCCCGACCATGACGCCGGAGGGCGTGGTCAGCGGGCAGCCCGAGGAATATTGGAAGGAATCGCCGGGATCGAGCACCGGCTGCTCGCCGACGACGCCCGGGCCGCGCACTTCCTCGACATGGCCGTTCTGGTCGGTGATCTGCCAGTAGCGCGACCGCAACTGCACCGTTTCCTGCGAATTGTTGGCGATCGTCACCCGATAGCCCCAGACGTAGCGGTTCTCCTCCGGGTCGGATTGCTCCTCCAGATAGAACGGTTCAACCACCACTTCGATCTGCCGCGTGACTGCGCGATACATGGAACGTCCGGTTCTCCAGCCTGTCACCCGCAGATATTGCGAAGCCGCGCGGTTTCGTCAACCCGCGGCCTTCAGCGCCAGATCGATATCCTCGATCAGGTCGTTGATGTCCTCCAGCCCGACCGAGAGCCGCAGCATTCCGTCGGTAATGCCTGCTTCGGCGCGGCCTTCGTCGGAAAGGTTCTTGTGCGTGGTGGTGGCCGGATGGGTGATGAGGCTCTTGGAATCACCCAGATTGTTGGAAATCAGGATCACTTTCAGCGCGTTTTCGAAGGCAAAGGCCGCCTTTTTGCCGCCCTTGAGATCGAAAGCGATCAGCGTCGAGCCGCCGCTCATCTGCCGTGCGATGATATCGGCCTGCGGGTGATCGGCCCGGCCGGGATAGATGACGCGGGCCACGTTCTTGTGCTCGGCCAGGAAGTCCGCCAGCTTGCCGGCGCTGTCGGTCTGCTGGTGCACGCGCAGCGGCAGCGTCTCGAGGCCTTTCAGCAGCGTCCACGCATTGAACGGGCTCAGGCCAGGCCCGGTATGGCGGAAATAATCGTGCAGGTTCTCGTCGATCCACTGCTTGTCGGAAAGGATGACGCCGCCGAGACAGCGCCCCTGGCCATCGATATGCTTGGTCGCGGAATAGACGACGATATGGGCGCCGAGCTCCAGCGGCTTCTGGAACATGGGCGTGGCGAAGACATTGTCGACGATCAGCTTGGCGCCGACCGAATTGGCGATCTCGGCCACTTTCGCGATATCGACCACTTCGAGCGTCGGGTTGGTCGGGCTTTCCAGGAAAAGCGCTTTCGTGTTCGGACGGATCGCCTGTTCCCAGTTTTCCACCTTCGAGCCGTCGATCAGCGTGAAATCGACGCCATATTTCGGCAGGAGCGTTTCGATGATGTAACGGCAGGAGCCGAAGAGGGCGCGGGCGGCGAGCACATGGTCGCCGGCCTTGACCTGACAGAGGATGGCTGCCGCCACCGCCGCCATGCCGGAGGCGGTGGCGCGCGCGTCTTCCGCGCCTTCGAGCGCGCACATGCGCTTTTCGAACATGTCAGTGGTCGGATTGGCATAGCGCGAATAGATGAAGCCCGGCTCCTCGCCCTTGAAGCGCGCTTCCGCCGCTTCCGCCGAGTCATAGACAAATCCCTGCGTCAGGAAGATCGCCTCCGATGTCTCGCCGAAAGGCGAGCGCAGCGTGCCGCCATGGATGAGCTGCGTTGCGGGGCGGAAATTGCGTGTCGTATTCTTCGTCATCTGTCCAACCTGCCGAAATCCGGCCTGAATGATCCACGATCAACAGACCAATAAAAAAAACCGGCCTTGCGAAAACGCAAAAGGCCGGTCCCGGACCGCGGCCTCTTTTAGCGAATTCTTTAACGTGGCTGCAAGCCGGCCGGCCAAATCACCACGGGATAAGGATGCTTTAATCCTCTTCACCGCTTGCGTCAATCGCCGGGCGCGTTAAACGTTTACCGAAATTTTTGAGGCTAGGCATGACGAGACGTGAAGCGGGAATATTGGCCGACGCGGATATAGCGGCATTGTTCGAAAGCGGTGCGCTCGCCGCACCCAGGGCGCTCGATCCGGACCAGATACAGCCGGCGAGCCTCGATTTGCGGCTTGGAGCCAAGGCCTATCGCGTCCGCGCCTCCTTCATGCCGGGGCCCGACACACCCGTCATCGACAAGCTCGACCGGCTGAAGCTGCACGAGATCGACCTGACGGCAGGGGCGGTGCTGGAAACCGGCTGCGTCTATATCGTGCCGCTTCTGGAGAGCCTTGCGCTGCCTGCCGACCTCTCCGCCTCCGCCAATCCGAAAAGCTCGACCGGGCGGCTCGACATCTTTACCCGCGTCATCGCCGACGGTGCGCAGGAATTCGACAAGGTGCCGTCAGGCTATCATGGCCCGCTCTATCTCGAAGTCAGCCCGCGGACATTCCCCATCGTCGCGCGCACCGGCTCGCGCCTGTCGCAGATCCGCTTCCGCAAGGGCCGCGCCCAGCTTGGAGAGGCCGAACTTGCCGCACTCCATGTGGCCGAGACGCTGGTGGCGTCCGAAACGCCCAACATCTCCGGCGGCGGCATCGCCCTTTCCATCGACCTCACAGGCGGCAAGGATGGGCTCGTCGGCTATCGCGGCAAGCATCACACAGCGGTCGTCGATGTCGACAAGCGCGCGGCACATGACGTGCTCGATTTCTGGGAACCGCTCTACAATCGCGGCAGCGGCGAGCTGGTGCTCGACCCCGACGAGTTCTACATCCTCGTTTCGCGCGAGGCGGTGCATGTGCCGCCGCTCTATGCGGCGGAGATGACGCCGTTCGACCCGCTCGTTGGCGAATTCCGCGTCCATTACGCCGGTTTCTTCGATCCGGGCTTCGGCCATACCGCGGCAGGCGGTACGGGCAGCCGCGCGGTCCTGGAAGTGCGCAGCCATGAGGTGCCGTTCATCCTCGAGCACGGCCAGATCGTCGGCCGATTGATCTATGAGCACATGCTGGAGCGCCCCAGGGCGCTCTACGGCGCAGACCTCGGCTCGCACTACCAGGCGCAGGGGCTGAAGCTCTCGAAACATTTCCGTTGACGGCGAACGGGAGCAGGCCTCTCCCCGCTTGACAATGACGGCATGTAAGGCGATCTAGATAGCGCTTGGCGTGCGTATCGCGGGTATGATGTAATGGTAGCCTGTCAGCTTCCCAAGCTGAACGCGCGGGTTCGATTCCCGCTACCCGCTCCAATTGCCGCTGCAGCAGGACCGGCATGAAACGGGATCGCGAACTGGCCGAAATGACGGAGATCGCCGCCGTCAACAGGCGGTTGAGCGTCGGCATCATCGTCCTGCCGGGCTTCACCCTTTCCGCGCTCAGCCTGTTTCTCGATCCGTTCCGGCTTGCTGCCGACGATCGCGACAAGAGCCGCCAGATCCGATGTGCCTGGAAGATCTGCACGCTCACCGGCGATCCCGTGCTGTCGAGCTCCGGTGTCGCGGTTGAACCGACGGCTCCGCTCGGCGCGCTCGACGAATGCGATTATGTGGCGGTTGTCGGCGGCCTGCTGCCGCATTATCGCCCGGGCCAGAATACGCTGATCGAACTGCTCAAGCGCGCCGACCGGCGCGGCAGGACCGTTATCGGCCTGTGCACGGCGGCCTTCATCGTTGCCGAAGCGGGGCTGCTCGCCGATCACAATTGCTGTGTCAACTGGTTCCACAAGGACGATTTTCTGGAGCTGTTCGACGGTTTTCTGGCCGATACGACCAGCCTTTTCCATCGCAGCGGCAGGCATTTCACCTGTGCGGGCGGGCTGGGCGCCGCATCGCTTGCCCTTTCGATCATCCAGGCGGAAATCTCCGAGGAACTGGCGCGCAAGAGTGCGTCGATCCTGATGTTTCCCTATGAGCTGCTGACATCGGAGCAACCGGCACTGAGCTTCAACGGCGTCCGCTCGCCGCTGATCCGCAAGGCGATCCGCGTCTTCGAGCAGACGCTGGAGGATCCCGTGCCGATGGCCGAGGTCGCGCGCCGGATCGGCGTCTCCGCCCGCCAGATGGAGCGGGCGTTCCGCCACGCCATGGGCAAGACCGCGTTCCAGGTGCGGGAGGAATTACGGGTCAAGCGGGCGAAGGAGCTGCTGGCGACGACGGATATGTCGCTGCTCGATACGGCGATCGCCAGCGGTTTTGCCGATACGCGCAGCATGAACCGCTCCTTCCTCCGGCAGAAGCAGAACCCGCCCAAGACCTATCGCAACGGCCGAAGCTGAGGTCGCGCCGTCTGCCGCACGGCCGTTTGTGCCTTGCATGCGCGGGATGGAGCGCATATCTCTGCCGTGCCAGATCAGGAGATGCGCATGTCTGACAGAATCAACCGTTTTCTCGGCGATACGCCGGCTCGTGTGATCGTGAAGCTTATTCTGGTTTCGCTGGTCGTCGGCGTCGTCATGCACGCGTTCAACTGGTCGCCCTATGACATATTGTGGGGCGTCCGCGATTTCTTCTTCCAGCTCTGGAACATGGGCTTCTCGGCAATCGCGCGCTTTGCCGATTATCTGTTGCTCGGCGCTGCGGTCGTCATCCCCGCCTTCATTTTGCTCAGAATCGTGAGTTATCGACGCTGAATACCGCTCTTTGCGCATGATGTTCGGAAGCACGATGACGATGCATGGTCCTGATTTCGCCGTAAGCCGGCGGAAATTTCTGATGTCCGCAGGCGGCGCGCTGGTCCTCGCTGCTGCGCCGTCGCTATATGCCGGCAAAGCCGAGGCCGCTGAAGATCCGACGGCGCTCTTCAACGCCATACGCAGGCAGCACGGTCTCTCGCCGGTCGAAACCGATCCGCGTCTGGAGCAGGCGGCGCTCTATCAGGCGAAGCGCATGGCGAGCCGGGGCAAGGTGAGCCACAGCGTCGGCTGGGGCAATGGCTTCGTCTCGCGGCTCCGCCAGGCCGGCGTTCACGGGCCTGCGGCCGAAAACGTCGCGGCCGGCCAGCGCAGCACGGCGGAGGTCTTCGACGCCTGGATGAAATCCCCGGGCCACCGCAAGAACATGCTCGACCCCGAATTCCGCCATTACGGCCTTGCCTGGGCAACGCCCGAAGACAAGCCACGCTATATCTATTGGGCGATGGTGCTGGGGGTTTAACCCTGTTCCGCGCGGGGTACTTCATTTTCGGAAGAAGGGGCTTCCCTGATCGAAGCCCCTGGTCGAGTCCGGTGGGGATGTTGACCGCCGGTCAGGCCGAGGCCGCCATTTCGTTTGCAAAGTTGCGATAAGAGTGCAGCGGGCGACCCAATATATTGGTCAGCCGCTCGACATCGCCAGCCTCTGGAACCATGCCATCGCTGACATATCGCTCGGCCATCAGGCGCATCTCATAGGCCATCCACTTCGGCATGAAGGTTGCCAGATTCTGCTCGAAGCCGGAGGGATCGTCGCCGCCATAAGCAACCGGGCGGCCCAAAATGTCGGACCAGATCGCCGCCACCTCGGGACCCGTCAGCGTATCGGGGCCCACGAGATTGATGGTTTCGACCGGTAGCCTGCCGGGAGCCCTGTCGCGCCGGATAAGTTCGATTGCGGCGACCTCGGCAATATCGCGCACATCCACCATGGCGACACCCTTGTTGCCGATAGGCATCGGATAGACACCGTGGTTGAAGATTACGTCCTTGATCATCAGTTCATTGTCAATGAAATAGCTTGGACGCAGGATCGTGGCGCTGAAGCCCATCTGCTCGATCATCCGTTCGGCGCCGGATTTGACTGCGAAATGCGGGACGTTCACGAAACGCTCGGCATGGATCACCGACAGATAGACGATCCGCTCGACACCTGCCTCGCGTGCGATGTTCAGGGTGATGAGCGCCTGCGTGAATTCATCTCCCGCCACCGCATTGAGCAGGAATAGCGTGCGGACGCCGGTGAATGCGGTGCGCAGCGCATCGATATCGAGGAGATCGCCTTGGGCGACTTCCACGCTGGCAGGAAAATTCGGCTTCGAGACGTCGCGTACGAGAGCGCGCACATGAGCGCCGCGCTTGACGAGTTGCTGGACGGTTTGGCGGCCGACACGGCCGGTTGCGCCGGTAACGAGGATGGTCATCGGGATCACTCCGGTTTGGTTGGGGTCAAAAGACATCCTGTAAATTAGTGATCCACATTCGCGCCGATAGACGCTATATTTGGACAGTCTGTCTCACTGGTGGAACATATGGACCTGCTCGCTCTTGCTGATTTCATCCTTGTCGCCAAGCACGGTGGTTTCGGGCGCGCCGCGCGAGCCGCCGCCCGGCCCAAGGCGACGCTGTCCCGCCGGGTAGCGGAATTGGAGGCGACCCTTAACCTGCGCCTGTTCGAACGCAGCACGCGCGCTTTGAAGCTCACGGAGGAAGGCCGCGCGCTCTTCGAGCGAGGGGGGTTCCTGCTTGCCGAACTTGAAGAGACCGCATCGGCCATTGCCTCGGGCGGCGACAAGCCGCGAGGCCGGCTGCGGATCAGCGCCCCGCTGCTTTTCTCTCAGACGGCGATGGGAAAGATAGCCGCCGGGTTCGCCTTGAAATATCCGGAGGTAAGGCTCGAGGTTTCGACTGAAGACCGCGCCGTGGACATGATCGAGGAGGGGTTCGATCTGGTGATCCGGGTCAATCCGGATCCGGATGATAGCCTGGTTGGGCGCATCTTTCTGCGCGACCGGCTGGTGGTCGTGGCGAGTCCCGGTCTTGCCCGGCCAGGAGAGGCTCTTCCGGTTCCGGCCGTCGTGCGTTCGGCAGATGATCGGCTTGGCTGGAATGTAAAGACGGCCAACGGGCGGACAACCATCGCGATCGAGCCGGTTCTCGCGCTCTCATCGCTCATCATGATCCGCGATGCCGTGCGTTCGGGTGTCGGCGCTGGCTGTCTTCCCGTGTCGCTGGTGAGCCACGACCTGGCCAAGGGTACGCTGGTGCACTGGGGAAATATCGACGGACCCGACATTGCCCTGTGGGCGCTCTACCCATCCAGACGGTTGCTGAGCGCTCGGGTGTCGGCGTTTCTCGACCATCTGAAACAGGCCTTTCCGACAGGTACGCCGGAGGAATTAGCCGCTTATATCGGAGGCGCAAATGGCGGGAAAAACGGCCCGGTGTGAAACCGCTTGGCGCGCGCCGGCGTTGGTGGCATAGGTCGTTCGGTCCCAACTTGCGAGCGCCTTCTTCCATGCATGGTCCTCAGGAACATAGTGCTTCGGCGCGCACGCGTCCCTTCGACGTGACGCATCGCATGGTGATGGCGATCGCCATCCCCATGACGCTTGCCGCGGTGACGACACCGCTCCTCGGCCTCGTCGATACTGCGGTGATCGGCCAGTATGGCAGGGCGGAGCTGATCGGCGGCCTTGCCATCGGCGCGCTGGTTTTCGATTTCCTGCTTTCGACCTTCAATTTCCTGCGCTCCGGCACCACCGGCCTGGTGGCCCAGGCCATGGGGCGGGGCGATCTGAAGGAGGAGCAGGCGGTCTTCTGGCGCGCTTTCATCATCGCCGTTGCGATGGGCCTTCTGATGATCCTGTGCCTGCCGCTGGTCATCAAGGGCGCAATCTGGTTCATGGCTCCGGAGCCGGCGATCGGTGAGGCCATGACCACCTATGTCATGATCCGCATGGTTTCGGCACCCGTGGCACTCGTCAACTATGCCATTCTCGGCCTGGTGCTGGGACGTGGCGAGGGCGTGCTCGGCCTTGCGCTGCAATTCCTCTTGAACGGCATCAACATCGTCATGTCCATCACGCTCGGCCTGTTGCTGCGATGGGGTGTGGCCGGCGTTGCCTGGGGCACCGTGATCGGCGAGACCATCGCGGCCGTCGTCGGCATGGTCGTCGTGATCAGGAAATTTCGCGCCGCGCCGATGCCGAGCCGCGGCCGCATCTTCGATGCCGCGGGCATGCTGCGCATGTTCACCGTCAATCGCGACATCATGATCCGCTCCTTCCTGCTTTTGACGGGCTTCTCCTTCTTCACCCGCGCCGGCGCGGAGCTTGGCCCGGTGGTGCTGGCCGCCAATGCCGTGTTGATGAATTTCTTCCTGGTCGCGGGCTTTTTTCTCGATGGCATCGCCGCTGCCGCGGAGCAGATCTCCGGCCGTGCCGTCGGCGCGCGCTATCGCCCGGCCTTCCTGCGCGGCGCAAGGCTCACCTTCTTGTGGGGCGTGTTGCTGGCCGCCGGCGTCGCGGTGTTCTTCATGGTGTTCGGCAACCCGATCGTCCGGCTCATGACCAATGCCGCCGACGTCCGCGAAGTGGCTGCGGCCTATCTGCCCTGGGCGGCGCTGACGGCGCTGACCGGACTTCTCGCCTTCCATATGGACGGGGTCTATATCGGCGCCACCTGGTCGCGCGATATGCGCAACATGATGGTGCTGTCGCTTCTCGCCTTCCTTGCCGTGCTTTATGCGGTAAAGCCCATGGGCAATCACGGCCTTTGGCTCGCAATCAATTTCTTCCTGTCGATCCGCGGCATCACGCTGCTCGCCATGCTGCCGCGCCGGGTGCGGACGGAATTTGGTTATTGAGCGGGGATAGGCTTCGCAGCCCATTGCTCCGTATCGCGATCACGCAATTCGCGGATGTTCTTCATGCCATCGCGCTTCAGCCGCTGCGACAGGCCTTTGATGATCTCTCCCGGCAATCCCGGCCCGCGATAGACAAGCCCGGTATAGAGCTGGACGAGGTCGGCCCCGGCCCGGATCTTGGCAAGCGCCGTATCGGCGCCGTCGATGCCGCCGACGCCGATGATTGGCAGGTCCGGACCGATTTTCTTGCGCATCTTGGCGAGCACGATCGTCGAGCGCTCGAAGAGCGGTGCACCGGAAAGCCCGCCGGTTTCGCCAATGTTCCTCGTGCTCCTGAGCCCCGTTCGCGACAACGTGGTGTTGGAGATGATCAGCCCGTCGAGCGGATGCGCCTTCACCTCGGCTGCGATATCGTCCAGCCCTTCCTCCGTCAGGTCGGGGGCGATCTTCAGGAAGACGGGCCGCACGGCGCCCGATTTCGTCGCCTCGTCGTCGCGCGCCTTCAGCACTTGGGCGAGCAGCTCGGCGAGGCTCGCGCGCGCCTGCAGGTCGCGCAGGCCCGGCGTGTTGGGCGATGAGATATTGGCGGTGAAATAGCTGGCGAGCGGATAAAACCGCCTGATGCCGGCGACATAATCAGCGATGCGGTCGGCCGAATCCTTGTTCGCCCCGATATTGACGCCGACGATTCCTGCCTTGCCGCGCCGCGCTGAAAGCCGGCGGAATGCCGCCTCATGGCCCTCATTGTTGAAGCCGAGGCGGTTGATCACCGCCCTGTCCTCGATAAGGCGGAAGATACGCGGGCGCGGATTGCCGCTTTGCGGCAGCGGGGTGATCGTGCCCACCTCCGCAAAGCCGAAGCCGAGCTTCAGGAGTTCATCCGGTATCTCGGCATTCTTGTCATAGCCCGCGGCCATGCCGAGCGGATTGGGGAAGGCGAGGCCGGCAATTGTCACGGCCAGCGCCGGATCGCTGTTGCTGCCGCAGGAGAAGAGCCTGCTCTTCAGCGCGGCGATCGAGAGGCCATGCGCCTGTTCGGGATCGAGCGTGAAGAGGGCACGCCGGCCGAAGGTTTCGAAAAGCCCGCTCATTCCTCCAGCTCCGGAAACTGGTGTGCGCCATCGGCCCCGAGCGGCAGCGGCTTTGTCCAGCGCACTGCGGAAAGCGGCAGGTCGCCATAGAGATGCGGGAACAGCGCTCCGCCGCGCGAAACCTCATATTTCAGCGCATCGCCCAGTGCGCCGGCATCGATGGCGACAAGGAGGAGGTCGCCCTGGCCGGCAAAATGCTTGGCTGCCGTTTCGCGCACTTGCTCGGCGGTCGAAAAATGAATGAATCCATCGGCGAGGTCGACGGGCGCGCCGGTGAAGACATCCGCCTTTTCAGCCGCCTGCCACAATGCGCGGGGCGCGATCTTGTAGATTGTTGCCATGCCCATGCTCTAGTGGGAAACGCCGGATACGAAAAGCAAAACATCCGCCGGCGCACATGATTTTCACATATCTGACGGGATTTCCGGCATAATAGGGGAACGAAAATTGATTGCACGGGAGTAACCGCGATGACCGCGCTGAAATCTTGCCTGCCGATGATGGTTCTGGCGGTCGCCCTGTCGGGACCGGATGCCGCCTTTTCACAGGAGGCCGGGCGCTACACCATGGAGAAGTCGGACAAGGGATATGTCCGTCTCGACACCAGGACCGGCGATGTCTCGGTTTGCGCCGAGCAGTCCGGTCAGATGGTGTGCAAAATGGCGGCCGATGACCGCCGCGCCTATGAGGACGACCTCGCCTCGCTCGAGGCGCGGGTGAAGAAGCTCGAGGAGCAGGTGGCTGCCTATGGCAAGCTGCCGCCTGTGGTGCGCGACACGCTTCCCTCCGAGGAGGAATTCGAGAAGTCCATGAGCTATATGGAGCGCTTCTTCCGGCGCTTCATGGATATCGTGAAAAGCTTCGATGGCGGATCGGACGGAACGAACGATCCGGTGCCGGACAGGACGTGATGGAAGGTAGGGCAGTAGGGGAATAGGGAAATAAGGGAATAAGGTTGGATCTCCCCGGAGGAATCAAATCTCGTTTCCCTTACTCCCTTACTCCCTTACTCCCTTACTCCCTTACTCCCTTACTTGGCAAACCGCCGCGTCGCTTCGATCAGTTCGTGCACGATGCCGGGCTCGGTGACCGCGTGGCCGGCATCCTCGACGATGTGCAGCTCGGCCTCCGGCCACACCTTCTTCAATTGCCAAGCATTGATGAAGGGCGTGCACATGTCGTAGCGGCCGTGCACGATCACGCCCGGGATATGGCGGATGCGCTCCACATTGCGCAACAGATGGTCATCGCTGTCGAAGAAGCCGCGGTTCTGGAAATAGTGGCATTCGATGCGGGCAAAGGCGATGGCGTAATTGTCCTCGCCGAAGGCGTTCTCGCGCTCGGGATCGGGCAGCAGCGACAGGGCGGAGCCTTCCCAGCGCGCCCATTTGCGCGCCGCCTCGATCTGCACCTTGGGATCGGGATCGGTCAGGCGCTTGTAATAGGCGGCGATCATGTCGCCGCGTTCCGCCTCGGGGATATGTTCCTGATAGGCCTCGAAACGGTCGGGATAGATGATGCTCGCGCCGTTGGAATAGAACCAGTCGATCTCGAAGCGGCGGATCATGAAGATGCCGCGCAGGATGAGCTCGCTGACGCGGCCGGGATGCGTCTGCGCATAGGCGAGCGCCAGCGTCGAACCCCAGGAGCCGCCGAAGACCTGCCATTTGTCGACACCGAGATGCTCGCGGATGCGCTCCATATCGGCCACCAGATCCCAGGTCGTGTTCTCGCGCAGCTCCGCATGCGGCGTCGAGCGGCCGCAGCCGCGCTGGTCGAACAGGATGATGCGATAGCGCTCGGGATCGTGCAGACGGCGCATGGCCGGCGTGATACCGCCGCCCGGACCGCCATGGACCATGATCACGGGCTTGCCGTCCGGATTGCCGCATTCCTCGATATGGATGGTGTGCAGGTCGGAGACGGGAAGCATCTCGTCGCGATGGGCCGTTATCTCGGGATAAAGCGTGTTAAACGTCGTCATGCGGGGCCTTTTTATCGTTTTTTCAGGAAACAAAGGTGTTTCCATTGCGGCCATTCCTATAGCACAATAAGGCCAGACGGCGGCAGGTGGGTTTTGACCGGCCTGTTTATAACGCTCTTTTCGGTTGTTGGCTTGAAAAACGCAGACAAAGACAATCTAGTCGCATCGAAGGGAATTTGCCGCAATTGGGGAGAAACGCGGTGTCATGGAATTGAAATTCATTATCGCCGATGATCATCCATTGTTTCGCGGCGCATTGCGGCAGGCATTGGCGCAAAAGGCGAGAAAAGCGGATATCGTCGAAGCGGGCGATTTCGACACCGTCAAGAAGCTCATTCTCGAAGCCTCCGACATCGACCTGCTCTTGCTCGATCTCACCATGCCGGGGGTGAGCGGCCTTTCGGGGCTCGTCACGCTGAAATCGATCCAGCCGGCCCTTCCCATCATGATCGTTTCGGCGACGGATGATCCGGCGACCATCCGGCGCGCCCTCGAGCTCGGCGCTTCCGGCTTCATTTCCAAATCCGCCAGCATCGAAGACATCAACAAGGCGGTGAGCGCCGTTCTGGCCGGTGATATCTGGGCGCCGCAGGAGATCGATCTGGGCCACGAGCCCGATCCCGAGATTTCGGACCTCATCAGTCGCATCCGCACGCTGACGCCACAGCAGACCCGTGTTCTCTCGATGCTCGCCGAAGGGCTTCTCAACAAGCAGATCGCCTATGAGCTCAGCGTCTCGGAGGCCACCATCAAGGCGCATGTCTCGGCGGTCCTGCAGAAGCTCGGCGTCGACAGCCGCACGCAGGCCGTCATCCGCCTGTCGAAGATCGGCAACGACAGCTTTCCGGCGCTGAACTGATCGTCCCTATTCCGCAGCCGTTTGTGTCCGGCCATGGTGGTGGGAGAGGAGCGCACGCAGCGCGGCGGGTTTGAGCGGTTTGTGCAGCACCGCCACGCCATCCTCCTGGGCGCGCAGCCGCACCTCGTTGGAACGATCCGCCGTGACGAGGACGGCAGCTATCTCCTCCTTGAAACATTCGCGGGCATAGCCGACCATGTCGAGCCCATTTTCCCCGTTGAGGTGATAGTCGGCGAGGATGATGTCGGGCACCATGGTCGCGCCGGCGCAGAATGCCTTGAGCTCCGCACCGCTCCGCACCGCCATAACACGGCACCCCCAGCCGCTGAGCAATATCTCCATGCCGGAAAGGATTCGCTCGTCATTGTCGATGCATAGCACGGCAAGCCCGTTGAGCTCGTTGGTGCGGCCGGGTTTCGGCCGCACCTCCGCCATCGCGGGGGCGACGGGCTGCCGCAGGATCGGCAGGCGGACGGAGAAGCGCGTGCCTTTGCCCGGCACCGAGGCGAGGTTCAAGGGAAGGGCCAGCACCCTGGCGATGCGGTCGACGATGGAAAGCCCGAGCCCCAGCCCCTCGGCTTCCCGCATTCCCTCGTCCAGCCGGGTGAACTCGCGGAAGACCGACTGCAGTTTGTTGGCCGGGATGCCGATGCCGGTATCGAGGACTTGCAAGTCAACCACATCGCCGCGCCGCCTCACGCCGAGAAGCACGCTGCCGCTGCGGCTGTATTTGATCGAGTTGGAGACAAGGTTCTGCACGAGACGGCGCAGGAGGTTGCGATCCGTCTCGATCACGACGCTGCTCGGCACCACGCGCAGCCGCAGGCCCTTCTTCATCGCCAGCGGCTCGAAATCAGTGGCGATCTGCTTCATCATCTCGTCGAGCCGGAACACCGAGACATGCGGCTTCAGCGCGCCCGTGTCGAGGCGCGATATGTCGAGAACGGCGCCGAGAATGGCCTCGACCGATTCAAGCGATGAATCGATGTTGCGGGCCAGGCCGCTCGCCTCGGAACGTCTGAGCCGCTCCGTCAGGGCGGAGCTGTAGAGCCGCGCCGCATTGAGCGGCTGCAGGATATCGTGCCCCACCGCGGCGAGAAAACGGGTCTTGCCCAGATTGGCTTCCTCTGCCACCGCCCTGGCCTTGGCGAGCTCGCTGTTGACATGGGTGAGCTCCGCCGTGCGCTCCGCCACCCGCTGCTCCAGCGTTTCGTTGATGCGTTTGAGCGCATTGGCCGCTTCCACCGTGACGGTGATATCCGTATAGGTGGCGACGATCCCGCCATCCGGCATGGGGTTGGAGCGGATTTCGAGGATGCGGCCGCTCGAATTCAGATCGATGCGCCAAGGCTGCCGGAATGTGGTGAAGTTGCGCATGATCGCGGCGTTGTTTCCCAACGGGATGTCGCCGCGCCGGGCAAGATGCTCGATGATTTCGGAAAGCGGCGTGCCTACCTGGCCGAACTCGTCGGGCAGATCGGTGAGCAGGCGGAACTGCCGGTTCCAGCAGGTGAGCCGGAAATCCTTGTCGAGCACGGTGATGCCCTGTTCCATCTGGTCGAGCGCGATCTGCAGGAGGCCGCGATTCTGCTGCAACGCTTCGGAGGCATCGTCGAGAAGCCGCAGGGCACTGCGTGTCGTGCTGTCGTTGCGCTGCAGGAGCAGCGACAGCACGAGGCGTGCGGAAGACGAGCCGACCGCGCTGCCGAGCAACTGCTCGGCGTAACGGATGATCCCCATATCGGCGGGTGCGCCGCCCGCCAGCTTCCGGTTCTCGCGCAGTTCGAAACTGTGGAACGAGCGCTCCACCCGTTCCGCGCCGAGATAGCGGGCGATCGTCGCCTTCAGTTCGTCCACCGTCACCGTCGTGCGGAAGCGGCGCAGCGTCGGCACCGCCATGATGTCACGCGGCATGAAGACGGTCGCCTGGATGCGCTCGAGCGGCGTCGACTGCCGGGAGAGCGAGCCGAAGATGTAGAAGAGCGTATTGACGGCGAGGCTCCAGAGGACACCGTTGGTCAGCGGGAAGGCATCCGTTCCGAAGAGTGCCTGCGGGCGCAGCGCCGCGATGCCGAAGAGGCCGTCGCGCAATATGGCCGCATCGGGTGGAGCAAGCGTCGGCAGGAGCAGCGTGTAGGCCCAGACGGCGAAGCCGGAGGTCATCCCGGCGACGGCGCCGCGCGCATTGGCGCCGCGCCAGATCAGCCCGCCGAGGAGGGCCGGGGCGAACTGGGCTATGGCGGCAAACGATACGAGGCCGATCGACGACAGGCGGATATCGTTCGCCGCCCCGCGATAATAGATGAAGGAGATGAAGAGGATGACGATGATGGTGGCGCGGCGCGTATAGAGGATGACGCGCGTCAGGTCCTGGCTTTCGGCATCGGTGTCATGGACGAAATGCTTGATGAAAAGCGGCAGCAGCAGATGGTTGGAGATCATCACAGAAAGCGCCACGCAGGCGACGATCACCATCGCCGTTGCCGCCGATAGCCCGCCGACGAAGGCGATCAGTGCAAGAATATGAGAGCCGGCGGCAAGTGGCAGTGCCAGCACGTAGAGATCGGCATTGGTGCCCTCGCCAAGCGTGACGACGCCGGCAAGGGCGATCGGCAGGACGAAGAGATTGATGAGCACGAGATAGGCCGGGAAGAGCCACATCGCGGTGCGCAGCTCCTCCTCGCTCCTGTTCTCGACCACCGCGACATGGAACTGGCGCGGCAGCATCAAAATTGCCGTTGCGCTGAGCAGCGTCTGCACGATCCAGGTGCCGGCGGATGTCTGGTAATTCAGGGCCTTTGAGGCCGCCGAACTCCCCGCCATTGCCTCCATGAGGTCGAAGGGGCTGCCGAAGAGATAGAAGGTGCAGGCGAAGCCGACCGCCAGGAAGGCGCAGAGCTTGATCACCGATTCAAGCGCTACAGCCAGGATCAGCCCGTCCTGATGCTCCGTGGCGTCGGTGTGCCGTGTGCCGAACAGGATGGCGAAGAGCGCCAGCACGCAGGCCACCGGCAGCGAGACGTCGCTGAAGATATAGTTGATCGGGTCGAAGGACGGGCCGTAATGCGAGACCACCATGTCCACGCTGCCGGACACCGCCTTCAATTGCAGCGCGATATAGGGCAGGGCGCCCACGGCGGCGATGCAGGTGGCAAGCGATGCCACGGCAAAGCTCTTGCCATAGCGGGCGGCCAGAAAATCGGCGATCGAGGTGATGCGCTCCGCCTTGGCAAGCCGCACGATATGGCGCACCAGCCGGTTTCCGAGCGTGAAGACAAGGATCGGGCCGATATAGATGCCGAGGAATTCCCATCCGCGCTCGGACGCAACGCCGACCGAACCGAAAAAGGTCCAGGACGTGCAGTAGACGGCGAGGCTGAGAGCATAGACGTAAGGCCTCGGCTGGCTCCCCCAACGCTGGGCGCGCCTGTCTCCCACGCTCGCGACCCCGAAAAGCAGGAGCAGATAGAGAAACGCAATGCCGATAATGCCCCAACCCTGCATGGGTCGTCCTCACTCCCGTCAGTTCACGGCCTGAGGCAATCACATCGGGCGATTCTGCACAAGATGCTGATAAAAGCCGCCTCAGAACGATTTTTTCCTTCCGCTATTCTCGTTTTTGCCTAGAAATATTGCACGGGCGGCGGATCGAGGCTTGCAAGGTCTACGGAGAGGATATGGCATGCTTAAGGAATTCAAGGAATTTGCGCTGAAGGGAAACATGGTCGATCTGGCGATCGGCGTCATCATAGGCGCCGCTTTCGGCGGTCTGGTCAACTCGATCGTCAAGGATATCATCACGCCGATTATCGGCCTCATCACCGGTGGCATCGATTTCTCCAACATGTATGTTCAGCTCTCCGGTCAGCCTCAGCCGACACTCAATGCCGCGCGTGAGGCGGGCGCGACCATCGCCTACGGAAATTTCCTCACGCTTCTCATCAATTTCCTCATTGTTGCATGGGTGCTGTTTCTCGTCGTCAAGCTGATGAACAGCCTGAAACGACAGCAGGAGGAGGCACCGGCCCCCGAGCTGCCCCGTGACCAGGTGCTGCTTACCGAAATCCGCGATCTTCTGGCGAAGCAGCAGAAGAAGTGAGTTCCCCGCTGTGGCGGGGCATCTCACATGCAATGCCCTGCCGCCGGCAATCCCTGCCATCACCATTGTTGATGGCCGCATCAGCAAAACCCGCGTGATTTCATCAAGCTGAATTGATAGGGCTCGGGGTCTCACAAGGAGACGGATATTTCCATGAGCCTGATCGAGCATGTACGCCGGCAAGCCGCGGATGCGCCGGAAAGCGGCATCGTCGCGGTGATGAACCATGGCAGACGCCAGGAAGGCGTCCTGCCGCTATGGGCGGGTGAGGGTGACCTGGCGACGCCGGACTTCATCCGCGATGCCGCCGCCAGGGGACTTGCCAATGGCGAGACCTTCTATACCTGGCAGGCCGGCATTCCGGAATTGCGCGAGGCGCTCGCGCGCTATCACACCCGCCATTTCGGCGCCGGCCACCGGCCGGAAAATTTCTACGTCACGAATTCGGGCATGCATGCCATCCAGCTCGCCGTGCAGATGACGGCCGGGACGGGTGACGAAATCATCTATCTCTCTCCCGCCTGGCCGAATTTCGCCGGCGCCATGGGCATTGCCGGTGCCACATCCGTGCCGGTCCTCCTCGATTTCACCGACAACGGCTGGTCGCTCGATGTGGAGAAGATCGCGGCCGCCATCACGCCGCGCACCCGCGCGCTCTTCATCAACACGCCGTCCAATCCGACGGGATGGGCCGCGGACGAGGCGGCCCTGCGCGAAATCCTTGAGATGGCGAGGCGCCATGGCTTGTGGATCATCGCCGACGAGATCTACACCCATTTCTATTATGGCGGCAGGCGCGCGCCCTCCTTCATGGATATCATGGAGCCCGAAGACCGCATCGTCTTCGTCAACAGTTTCTCCAAGAACTGGGCGATGACCGGCTGGCGCATCGGCTGGATCACGGTACATCCTTCGCTCGGGACCATGGTCGAGAACCTCATCCAATATTCGACATCCGGCGTTCCGCAGTTTCTGCAGCGCGGGGCTGTCGCAGCCCTCGATGAGGGGGATGCCTTCATCCGCTCGCAGGTCGAGCGGGCGCGCGATGTGCGCGACAAACTCTGCGCCAGGCTGGCCGCTGCAGGCCGGGTCCGTCTTTCGCCGCCACAAGGCGCGTTCTATCTCTTTTTTGGCATCGATGGCGTAAAGGATACTTTCCAGGCCGCCTTTGATATTGTCGATCAGGCCAAGGTGGGGCTTGCACCGGGGACCGCTTTCGGTCAAGGAGGCGAGGCCTATCTCCGGCTGTGCTTCGCACGCCGGCCAGATCAGGTCGAGGAAGCGGCGGACCGGCTGGTGGAATGGATCAACAAGCTCTGATACGCAAGAAAGACGATCTCTGGGCCAAGGCAATCGCGGTCGTCCTGTCGCTCGCCATCGCGGCAGTCGGCGCGGTGCTTGCCTCCTGGATCGGTCTTCCCATTCCCTATCTCCTGGGCTCGGTCATCACGGTTACGGCCGCATCGCTCGGCGGCATCCGCATTTATCTGCCCAACGGGCTGCGCAATATCGTCTTCTTCATGCTTGGCCTGCAGGCGGGATCCGGCGTGCGGCCCGAGACGCTGGACCAGTTGGCGGCCTGGCCGGGCAGCTTCGTCATGCTGTTCGTCACGCTCATTCTGGTGACCGGGCTCACCTATCTGCTTTTGCGCAAGGGGTTCGGCTGGGATGGCCAGACGGCATTGTTCTCCGCCCTGCCGGGCGCGCTCTCCTTCGTGCTGGCGGCGGCCAGCGACACGCGCGCCGATATGGTCAGGATCACCATCATCCAGACCACGCGCCTTCTGCTGCTGATCGGCTTTCTCGCGCCGCTTCTCGCCTTCCTCGGCAAGAGTGCCCCGCATGTGGATGTCGGCGCGGTGCACCATCTGACGCTGCAGTCCGCGGGCATCCTCTTTGCCGGCTGCCTGGTCGGCGCCGTGGCCGGCCATTATAGCCGCATACCCGGCGGCATGATGCTCGGCGCCCTGCTGGCCAGCGCCGTGCTGCACGGTACGTCGACCGTGGCCGCCAGCCTGCCGCGCAGCATCTCCGATATCGGCACCATCGTGCTCGGCGTGCTGATCGGCTCGCGTATCAATGCCGGCCATCGCCGGCACATCCTGCGTTATCTGCCGGCTGCGCTTCTCGCCTTCATCATCGGCACATCAGCCGCCATGGCCACGGGTGCCGTCGTCTGGCTGGTCTTCGATATCCACCCTGCGCAAATCGCGCTTGCCTTCGCGCCCGGCGCCCTGGAGGCGTTGACCATCATCGCCTTCTCGCTCGGCGTCGATCCCGCCTATGTCGCCTCCCACCATGTGGCGCGCTTCATCATGATCGCCGTCACCGTGCCGTTTCTTGCGCGGTGGCTGAACAGGAAGGAAGGGAGTAAGGGAATAGGGGAGTAGGGGAATATGTTCGAGCAAAACATACTCCCCTACTCCCTTTGAAACAGAGCTTATCCGCCGGCCTTGGAGACCATCAGGGGCACCACGCGATCCGATTTCGCAACCGAAGGCACGTTATTCTCCGCGAACGGAATGCCGAGCGTATTCCAGACCTCCAGCAGCGCGTCCCTGAGTTCGAGCACCAAGGCGTCATTGTGGAACGGCGTCGGCGTGATGCGCAGGCGCTCCGTACCGCGCGGTACGGTCGGATAGTTGATCGGCTGGATATAGATGCCATGCACGTCGAGCAGCCGGTCGCTCGCCATCTTGCAGAGCTCCGGATTGCCGACCAGGATGGGCACGATATGTGTTTCGGACGGCATGACCGGCAGGCCGGCGGCCGCCAGCACGTCCTTGGTCATCTGCGCCTGGCGCTGGTGCTGCCGGCGCTCCTCCTGGCTGACCTTCAGATGCCGGATCGAGGCCGTCGCCGCCGAGGCGATTGCCGGCGGCAGGGCGGTGGTGAAGATGAAGCCCGGCGCATAGGAACGCACCGCGTCGATCACCGAGCGCGAGCCCGTGATATAGCCGCCGAGCGCGCCGAAGGCCTTGGCGAGCGTACCTTCGATGATGTCGATGCGATGGGCGAGGCCGTCGCGGTCGGTGATGCCGCCGCCGCGATTGCCATACATGCCGACCGCATGCACCTCGTCGATATAGGTCATGGCGTTATATTCGTCGGCGAGATCTGCGATCTTCTCGATCGGGGCGATATCGCCGTCCATCGAATAGACGGATTCGAAGACGATGATCTTGGCGCGGCTCTTTCCAGCGGCTTTCAGCAGGCTTTCCAGATGCTCCACGTCATTGTGCCGGAAGATCTTCTTCTCCGCGCCCGAGCGGCGCACGCCCTCGATCATCGAGGCATGGTTCAACTCGTCGGAAAGAATGAGACAGTCAGGCAGGAGCTTGCCGATGGTCGAAATCGCCGCCTCGTTGGAGACGAAACCGGAGGTGAAGACGAGCCCGGCTTCCTTGCCGTGCAGGTCCGCCAGCTCCATTTCGAGTTCGACCAGCGGGTGGTTGTTGCCGGAAATATTGCGGGTGCCGCCGGCGCCCGATCCGAGCCGCCCGGCGGCATCGCAGAGCGCTTCGATCACGTCGGGGTGCTGGCCCATGCCGAGATAATCATTGGAGCACCACACGGTGATTTCGCGGGCAGTCCCGTTGGCGCGCCACAGCGCGCGCGGGAAGCGGCCCACGATTCGTTCCAGATCGGCAAAGACGCGGTAACGCTTCTCGGCGTGCAACTGGTCGATCGCATCCTCGAAAAAACGGCGATAGTCCATCAAACGCTCCTGATATCCATGTTTCTCCTACCGCTTTTAGCCTTTTGCGTCCATCGCCGTAGATGGGGGCAATTTGCCACGGGCAGGAGCCGGATATTTTGATTATGCGCAAATTCTTTGCGGATTTCTCGCAGAATTTTTAGCGGATCGTCCCGAAAATGCGCAGGCGGCTGATGCCGCCGTCCGGATATATGTTCAGCCTGACATGGCTGACAGGGCCGGACTGCACGATATCGGCGGCGCCGAACTCGTGCACAGCATCCATCGAAAGTTTGTGCTCGGGCAGGATCTGCGACCAGAACATCGACGAGGTGACGATCATCCGTGAGAGATCGCCCGCGGCATTGCCGAGATCGGCCCCGTCGAGCGAGCAGCGGTCGGGATAATTGCCCTTGTAATGCGCGGTGTCGACGACGATCCGCTTGATGATCCCGGGATGGCCGAGCTGCACGATCAGCCAGTCATTGCCCGGCTCGCGACGGCGCCGCGTCTCCCATCCGTCACCCATATTGATGCCGCGTCCGGGCGACAGCACCCGGTGCAGCGAGCCATAATGGGCGTCGGAAAACGCCACCACCCGCCCTCCGTTCAGCGCGGAGGCAAGGTCCACCTCTTCGCCCGACGCAACCTTCGACCAGTCGCGCCAGGGCTCGCCATAGACACGCAGCCGCGCAATGCCGCCATCGGGATAGATGTTGAGGCGCAGATGCGTCCACACCAGGCCGTTGTCGCAGGGGAAGAAATGGTGGCTCGACGGCCCGAGTGCCGCCTGCCGCTGGATTTCGGTCCATTCGGTCGTCCCGTCCGGATCGCCCTCGGTCCGGCAGCCCTCGATGGAAAAGGCGGGCGGATAATTGCCGGTGAAATGGCTGGTGTCGACGTCGAATCCGTAGATCACCCCCGGCACCGCCAGCCGGATGATCGCATGGTCATGGCCTGGCCCGCGCTTGCGGCGGCTCTCCCACCCGTCCATCCATTTGCCATTGTCGTCATAACGGTCGGGATAGAAAACCGCCGGCGCATCGCTCAGCATCCGTTCCAGCGGCGCAAAGAATTCGTCGCTCGCCGAAAGGCCGACGGCGCCGAGCCCGGCGGAGGCGAGATTGATGCGGTTTCTGGCAAAGGCGGGAAGATCGGTCTGGATGATGTCGCTCATGAATGGCTCTCGCGGATACGGTCTGCAGATGCTCTAGCCCAGGGCATGCAGTTTGGCCAGTATCCGCGCGGAGCATTCACCCGCAAATCACATGGGTTTCCAGGACGGATCGACTGTCGTCGCCTCGGCGCGCCAGAGGTCGCCATAATCGACATTCTGCCAATCCTTGAACCAGGGGCCGCCTCGGGTGTAGTGCACGGCGTTGGGAAGACCCTTTTCCGGCTTTTCGTTCCAGCCTTCCAGCCAGTTCCAGTTGATCGGCAGCGAGCCGATCTCCTCGTCCCTGGCCCATTGCATCCGGTGGAGATAGGCGCCCGTCTCCTTGTTGATCACATCGGGCGTCAGCGTTCTGGTCGAGGGGTGTTCGCAATTGAACAGCATGAAGGACGACCAGTTCTTGCGTGGATAGCTGGTCTGCACCTTGCCGTCCATCTTCACGCTGTCTTTCGGCTGGTAGTCGTGCTGGGCGCAAAGCACAGCTTTCGACGGGTCCTGATATTGCTTCAAGTCGGCCAGATCGCCCAGGAAGAGGAAATCGCAATCGCAGAACAGCGCCCAGCCCTTGTAGCCGGCGAGCCACGGCGTGAAGAAGCGGGAATAAGTGAATTCGGTTGAAGCGAGGGGATCGACGTCACGGGTATAGACGCCCTTGTCGACCAGTTCCTGAAGCTTGATGGGAATGATCTCCAGCGGGATCGACGAATGTTTCAGCGCCGAATGTTTCGCCACCTCATAGGCGATCGGCTCGCGGGAATCCCATCCGATGAATATCTTAAGCGGCTCGTGCATTCCAAATCTCCCGGATCCAGTCAAACTACGACACATGCAACTCAAGCGTGTGGAAAAATTATGTCACTCCAGCAGGTTTATTCGCCCTTCCTCGATCTTGCCGGCAACCCATTTGCGCTCATCCGCCCAGGCATGGCGTTTCCACCCCTCCCAGCTGAAGCCGCACAGCCCGATATCCCACTCCTCCCTGGGAAAATGCCGCAGGATATACCAGATACCGAAATAGCCGGTGCTTGGGAATACTTCGTGCATTTTCGCTTCGGGAAGCCCCAGTTCCTGGCAGCCGGCGAGATAGAACTGCGGCGGCATGACCCGGATTTCCTTGCCGGCGGCGCCGAACTGGTCGATCGCCCGCCAGGTCCAGTCGACGCGCCGGCCTTTCAGGCGCGAGAGAATGTTCGGCTTGATGAAATATTTCGCGATGATGCGCGGGTGGTAGACCAGCATGATCTCCTTCGCCGCGACAAAGATCGGCGAGCGAGGGAAATCGGGGTCGTCCAGCCGCCTCTGCATCGGCTTGCTGGAATTGGCCATCATCAGGAGGTCGGTGCGCGTGCCGCTCATCCCGATGGAGGCTTTCGGCTCGTTGAACCGCAGGACGAATTGCGCGGCATCGATTTCAGCCGAGAGATCGCGGGGCAGGGTGCCGTTTCCGACGATGACGAGTTTCTTGCGTGGAGAGGGCATCTAAGGCTTTCCAGGTGGAATATCGCGGGAAAATAAGCGGTTTCGAGGCAACTGCTCCAAGTTTTATTTCAAGTGCTGAAATACGCAACGGGCAAATTGAGCTGCAACGGCGGCAATGCTGCCATGCAGCATGAGCGCTTCTCATCGGCGCCGAAACCGCCATTCTGGTTGTGGGAGGTGGAAGATCAAAAGGGGAAAGAAATGGGCCTCCGCAACCGTTATCGTTACTGGAAGCAATATCGCATCAACCTGCAGGAGCTTCAGCGCTGCAGCGATCGCGATCTTATGGATCTCGGTATTACGCGTTCGGATATCCGCCGCGTCGCGCGCGACGCGGCCAGAACATAGGCCTGGTCGAAAAACCTTGTCGGTTCCGATCAGGCTTCGCCGGGCTTTTTCACGCGGATATGCACATCATCATCGGCGAGATCGAAGCCGGAATAGTTGCGCTGGAACGCGATGATGGCGTCGTTGACGCCCTTGGAAAAATCATCGTCACGCACTTCGATCCGGTGCCTGTATAAGATCCGGTCGCCTTTATAGAAAACAACCTGCCCTTCCATCGGAACCTCCTTTGGATGCGTTGATTATAAAGCCACAGTCTCAACAACCGTTAGTGGGGTGGCGGTGTTCAGGCATGGATCCTCGGGCTTGACCCGAGGATCCATGCCTGAACGGTCCAACCGGCATAACGGTCAAAGCAAGAGCCGTTAATATAAAAGGTAAGCCCAAATCCCGGCAGATCAAGCCCGGAACGTCAAAGTAGATGATGAAGGCAGGTGCCCGTCGTCTATTTCGGAAGTGCCGTGCCGCGTGAACGGACAAGCTCCAGCCATGCTTTCGCGGCATGGGAGAGATAGGCGCCGCGCCGCCAGACCAGCGCCATATGCCATTCCATCTGTTCATCCTCGATCGGCACGAGGCGGACGGCAGGATGCCTGCGCTGTTCGGCGATCATCCGTGGCAGGAAACCGACGCCCATGCCGGTGGCGACCAGCTCGACGATGAAATCGATCTGGCTGCTGCGCACGGCGATCTCGGGCGTGAAGCCCCGGCGGGCGCAGGCGTCGAGGATGATCTGGTTGAGCGCAAACCCGCTTTCGAAGAGGATGAAGGGCAGGGCGGCCAGGTCGCTGAGAGCCGCTGCGCTCCCCTCTGTTGCGGGATGGGAGAGGGGAAGCAGGGCGACGATCGGCTCGCGCCGCACATCCTGCCATTCGAAATCCTCGGCCACGGGAAGCAGCGATGCGACGATTTCCAGTTCGCCGGCGAGCAGAAGCTCCTCGAGCCGTTTGCTGCCGTGCTCGATCAGCCGGATATCGATATCGGGATGTTGGTTCCTGTAGGCGGCGAACACCGGCGCAAAGAGAATGCTGCTGCCGATCGGCGGCAGGCCCAGCCGGAGAACGCCGCGTTTCAGGCCGCGCAACTCGTCGAGCTCGGTCAGGAGATCGTCCCGCTCGGCAAGCATCGCCAGCGCCCTGCGATAAACGATTTCCCCGGCCGCGGTCAGCGTGTTCCTGTCGCTGCGGTCGAGAAGCACCGCGCCGAGCTCGTCCTCGAGCTGCTTGACGGCCTTGCTGACGGTCGATTGCGTGGCGTGGATGGTTTTGGCGGCCTGGGAAAACCCTCCCTGCCTGACGACCTCCACGAAAGCCTGGAGCGTTCGAAGGTTCATAGCCATTCCATATCAGAATAGCTGCGATGCAATCAATTCAATTTATTCATGCAGCTCCCTCTCCTATATTGCGTCCATGGAGACTAACCACATGACGACGCACCGGCTTCTCACGCTTTCCCGCCACACGGTTCACCACAGCCGCCTCCTGCAGATCGGACTTCTGTTCGGCTTCTGGCTGGTGGGTGAGGCGCTCGTGCGCGTTCTCGGCCTGCCGCTGCCGGGTGGCATCGTCGGCATGCTCCTGGTGCTGGGTCTCCTCATCAGCGGCCGCATCAGCCTGTTCAGCATGAAGCGCGGGGCCGAATGGTTTCTGGCCGAGATGCTTCTGTTCTTCGTGCCCGCCGTGCTGGCAGTGCTCGATCATCGCGAGTTCATCGGCCTGCTCGGGCTCAAGGTCCTGGCGGTCATCCTCGTCGGCACGCTGACGGTGATGGGCGTCACCGCACTGACCGTTGATCTCTGCTATCGCTGGACGTCGCGCCATGTGGTCGAATGATCCCGTCTTTCAGACGATATTCTGGTCGGTCGCGACGATCCTCCTCTATCTCGCGGCCAAGAGCCTTTATCGGCGCTGGCCGCGCTGGTGGCTGACGCCGCTGGCGGTCACGCCGGCCCTGCTGATCGTCATCGTCCTGATGCTGCACAGTGATTACCGGATCTATATCGGCAGCACCCATTGGCTGCTGGCGCTGCTGGGGCCTGCGACCGTCGCGTTCGCCATCCCCATCTATCAGCAGCGGGCGCTCATCCGCCGCCACTGGCCTGTTCTGCTCGCCGGCGTTCTGGTCGGCAGCACCACGGCGATGTTGACCGCTTGGGGCCTCGCAAGCCTGCTCGGCCTCAACGAGACATTGCGGCTGAGCCTGCTGCCGCGCTCCATGAGCACGCCCTTCGCCATGACCGTTTCGGGCGATATCGGCGGCGTGCCGTCGCTGACCGCCGTGTTCGTGGTCTTCACCGGCGTTTTCGGCGCGGCACTCGGCGAAGCCATGCTGCACTGGCTGCCCCTGCGTTCGACACTGGCGCGCGGCGCGCTTTTCGGTATGGGTGCCCATGGCGCCGGCGTCGCCAAGGCCCACCAGATCGGCAGCGAGGAGGGCTCGATCGCCGGGCTGGTCATGGTGATGGTCGGCATGACGAACGTGCTCGCCGCGCCGGTTCTCGCCTATCTCTTGCGATAGGGCAGGTTCTTCCCCAAACAAAAACGGCCCTCGAAAGGGCCGTCTGTTTCTTCGTTCGCCGGAATTATGGGAGGACGACCGGCAGTTTCCGTCTCTGGCGCTGTTCGCATAGCGACCGCATGGCACGGGCAGCCTGTGCATAGGTCGTGCCGCTTTCACCCGATTGCAGCCATGCGTCCGGTACGAGATCGCGCAGGGCATCGAGTGTCCGCATCGGAACCATGTCCGTGCAGCTCCAAAGGCGGCGAAACACCACGCTGATGCGCGTATGCTTGCCATTGACGTCGACGGCAGGCTCGTCGGTGCCTGCAATCCAGTCCTCATATGCATCCACCGCATCCTGGAATGCGTTGTGCAGATAGATCGGCGCATGACCTTCATAAAGCGGGGGCAGCAAACTCGTCATGTCTGTTTCCTCACTCTCGGTTATTGGCCTGAAATTTGCCCATGACCGTACTCATGGCCTTTGGCGGTGAGATCACAGGGTACAGGTGTTTTGTGACTGTTTGCAAGAAAACTTGCGTCATGCATTCAGGCGGAATGGCGGAATGTTCAGCTTCAGGAGCAGAATAGCTGCTGTTCTTGCAGAAAACGCCGGATTTTTGAGGATTTCCAGCCTGTAAAAAGCAGACGCGCGGGAAAAATATCCGCATTCATTTCACCTCTGTAGCGTAGAGGGGCGAAGAGGGCGAGGCATGGATTCCAGTGACAAGCACTGGAATGACGGAAGTTTTGGCGTTTTCGTCTTTATAAGAACCGTTTTGCAGCGGAAACGCTGCCGATTGGCCGCGCAATCCAAATTATCGTCATTCCAGTGCTTGTCACTGGAATCCATGCCTCGCCGTGACTGCTGCCGCTACGGTGGACGTTAGACCATTTATCCACCACCATCTGGCGATATCAGCTCTTGCCAAGCTCGATGGAGCGCTTTTTCGCCGCCTCCACCGCTTCTTCGACGAGGTTCTTCATGCGGTTCTCGCCCATCAGCACGCCGAGCGCCGCAGCGGTCGTTCCATTGGGGCTCGTCACCTGCTCGCGCAGCCTGGACGGGCTGTCGTTGCTTTGCGCGGCAAGCGCGCCCGCGCCATAGACGGTCTGCATGGCGAGCAGTGCCGCGGTATCGCGCTCTAGCCCGGCCGTGACGCCGGCATCCGTCAGGCACTCGATGAAATGGAAGACATAGGCCGGCCCAGAGCCGGAAACCGCCGTCACCGCATCCATCAGGCCTTCGTCGGCAACGCTCGCGACCTGGCCGCTCGTTTTCAGGAGTTCGGTGACGAAGGCCATATCCTCGTCTTTCACATTGGCATTCCTGTAGGTCACCAGCATTCCCTTGCCGATGGCCGCCGGCGTGTTCGGCATGCAGCGGATGATGGCGGCCTTTGCGCCGAGATGCGTCTCGAAAAGCGAGACCGGAATGCCGGCGGCGACGCTGACGAAGGTGGCCTCATCGGCAAAGCGCGCATAGGCGGGGATGATTTGCGCCATCACCTGCGGCTTGACCGCGATCAGCACCATGCGTGGCTTCAAGTCGGCGGGAAGGGCGCCCGCATCGGCGACGGCATGAGCGCCGAGCCCGCTCGCGCGCTCGCGCAAAGCCCCTGCCGGTTCCACCACATGGACGTTCTCCGGCTGCAGGGCGCCGGAATCGATCCAGCCCTTCAGCATGGCGAAACCCATATTGCCGCACCCGACCAGAACAACCTTGTCGCTCATTTCCCACCTCTTTGATTGCGCGCGGCACTTTGGCGGCGGACCGGCTCACGGTCAACCGCCCCCGCAGCTTTATTTCTCGCGTGGAGCAAGCGTCACGCGCGCCGTCATCCGCAGGCCGAAAATGGCGAGCACCAGCATCAGCCAGACCGGATCGACACGCCGGAAGAAGAAGCTCTCCAGGAAGGCGTTGAGCGTGGAGAAGGTCAGGATCATCATGAAGAAATCGGCGAGCAGCACATTCTCGCGGTTGCGCCGGCAGCGGACATAATCGACGAGCGGCATGAGAATGATGACGATGACGGCGCAGACAAGGGCCGGAATCCCCATCGTCACCGCAATGTCCAGATAGCCGTCATGGCCGTGCACGATGCCGCGCACGTCCCAGTCGAGATAATAGGGATTGGCCGCCTGCAGCACGGTCGGTGTCGACCAGAAGCTCTCGAAACCATAACCCGTCCATGGTCTCTCAGCGAGCTTTTCCAGGGCGAAACGCCAGATCGAGGTGCGTCCGGTGAAGGTTGGGTCGGAGACGAGGCTTTCGACGATCCGGGCAAAGGGCGAAAAGAGCACCGTGCCGATGGTGAAGCAGAAGAAGAATATCTGTGCGGCAAAGACGCCCACAGCCGCGAGCGGCCGCAGACCGAAAATGCCGGGCAAAACCACCATGAGCGCGACGAGCGGCACCAGGGCGGTGGAGGTTTTCGACCCGGTGTGGGTGACGAAGACGAGCGCGGCAATGGCAATGAGCGCGCCCGAGACAAACCATCGCCGCCGCATCAGGTAGATGCCGGCGAAGAAGAATGCCGCCATCACCGGCGCCGCGACATTCTTGTGCGAGAAGACGCCGCGCCAGAGATAGGAGTTCTGCGGCTCCAGCGCGTCGTAGCCGTGCGTCGCGAGATCGGGCACGAGGATGAGCCCGGCATAGGAGAGGATCAGCACCAGCGCCGCCGAGACGGTCAGCGCCATCGAGAAGCCGTCACCATCGCGCGGCAGGCACAGCACCGAGATGACGCAGACCATGCCGATCATGGTGAAGATGATTGCCCGCAGCGCCGCCTGCGGATCGGGCGAGACGCGTGAGGAGAACACCACGAAGCCGAGCATCACGAGCCATAATGGGCTCGCCATCGCGGCGATCATGCGGGGTTTCGCCAGCATCAGCACGGAGAGGATCGCCAGCCCGCCAAGCCCGCCGAAGCCGAGCTGGTTGATGAGATCGCCTCCCTCGCTCTCCGTTCCACCGGCAGGCTGATAGGGCCTGAACGAGATGAGCAGCACCGACAGGATCAGTGTCGCCAGCACGATCGCCGTCGTCCGCAGCGAGATGGCGGGCCGGGTGCGGCCGTCAGTTCTTCTCAGGCTGGCGATATTGCTCATTGGCATATCCGAATTCGGCCAGGACACGGCCGAGCCCCACATGGATATAATAAAGACCGGAGGAGGGCGACCCGGATTTCAGCGTTTTGATGATGGCCTTGAAGGGCGAGAAGGCAAGCAGTGCCAGGCTCTTGGCGATAACGCGGAGCCGGCCCAGCGGCTCGTCGGCCCGCTTGCGCTTTTCGACAAGGGTCGAGATCACCCCGTTGCGTAGGCCGCGCGCCCGGATCCAGTCGCGCTCCAGCCGGCGGCCCGGGATGGTCTCGCGGATCGGCGCTTCCGCGCACCAGGCAACCCTGAAGCCCTTCTGGATGCTGCGGCTGATGAAATCGGAATCCCCCCCGCCCATGAAATTGAAAATCAGGTCGAGGAAGGGATAGGGCATCGCCTCCAGCACCCGCCGCGAGACGAGCAGATTGCCGGAGGAATAGACGACCGGCACGGGGCCGCTCTGCTCATAGGGCGGCGCGAAGACGGGATGTTTTGCCCATTTCTGCTGCTCCGGCCGCTCGAAGACCGGTATTTGCGGCCCGCCGACGATATCGACGGCGTAGGTCTCCCGTGCCCGACACATGTTTTCGAGCCAGTGCGGATCGGCGATCTCGTCGTCGTCGATGACGAGAAGCGAAGAGAAATGCTTGAACTGCATAAATGCAGTCAGCCAGCCGGCATTATAGGCATTGCAATTGCCCCGGTCATGCGCGACGAGCAGAATGCCCCGGAAAGTACCATCCTCAAAGAGAGGACGGACGGCTTTCGCCCCATCCTGCCCCTCGGCGTCGTTCTCCATGACGATGATGGCGAAGCGGCGTTCGGTGGCCTGGGCCTTGACGGAGTGGAGCGTCCTGAGGAGATGCTCCGGGCGCCGGAATGTCGGCACCGTCACGACGACCTCGATATCATCGCAACGCAATTGCGGCGACTGGGCGAGAATGGTGATATTATCGGGCAGTCGCTGCTTCATTCCGGTGGTTCCAAATGGCAGGCTCATGCTTAGCGCGGCGATCTTAGGGTTCGATTAACGGCAGCGCGATCTGACGACCGACTATGCCGATTAATCAAGCCTTCATTTCGCCCGCTTATGTTCCCATGGCAGGCAACTGCCTGTTTTGCATTTCGATTTTCAGTAGGGCCTATGCATCTTCTGTTTGTCACGTCGCTTGTTCCGGATGGTGAACCGACCACCGGTTACGAGATCGCCAACGCGGCGATCATCGACGGTCTTCGCCGGGCCGGTGCGCGTGTGACGGTGCTGGGCTTCACCTGGCCGGGCAAGCGGCCCTCCGATCCGGAAAATACCATTCTTCTCGGCGAGGTGGATGTGCGCACCGATACCGCCGGCTTCACGCAAAAGCTTCTGTGGCTGCGCCGGGCGGTTGCCGCCGGTCTCACCGTTTCATCGGTCAAATTGCGTGTGATTTCGGAAGCCAGATTGCGTGAGGCAATCGCCTCCGCCGGGCCTTTCGACGCCTATGTCCTCAACGGCGTGCCGCTTGCCGGCGCTTTCGAACATGTTTTCCGCGACAAGCCGTCGATTTTCGTCGCCCATAATGTCGAATACCGCTCGGCGCAGGAAAATGCGGCGGCGGCCGCGAGCCTCGTGCAGAAGGCGCTTTTCGCGCGCGAGGCGCGGCTCCTCCGCGGGCTGGAAACCAGGCTCTGCGACCGCGCGGATTTCGTCTATACCCTGGCGGAGGACGACGGCAAAACCTTCGGTCTTCCGCCCGCGCGCTTTGCGGCGCTGCCGCTGGTGACGCGCAGGGAGATAAGTCCGCGACCTTTGCTCCCCGTCGCCCATGATCTCGGCCTGATCGGCACCTGGACCTGGGCTCCCAACCGCATCGGCCTCGAATGGTTTCTGCGCGAGGTCAGGCCGTTGCTCGATTCCGGCATCGGCATTGCTGTCGCAGGCGGCACGCCAGCCGATCTGCGCAGTGCCTGGCCCGGCATTCGGTTCGCTGGCAGAGTGCCCGATGCCACGGCCTTCGTCGAAAGTTCGGCTGTCATACCGCTGGTCAGCCGGGCCGGCACCGGTGTCCAGTTGAAGACGATCGAGACGTTCGAGCTCGGCATGCCCAGCGTGGCGACATCGCGCTCCGTGCGCGGCATTGCATCGCTGCCGGCCAATTGCGTCGTGGCCGACGAGCCCGTCGCCTTCGCCGCCGCCGTCAGCGCCATGATCGCCGGCGTGAGGAATGGCGATCGCCAGCGGCTCGACGGCAGGGCCTTCCATGCCAGCCAGCTGCAGAAACTCGATGCCGCCATCCGCCGCGGGCTGGATAGCCTGACGTCGGGAAAGCGAAAGGTTGCCGGATGACGCCGGATAGGAGAAAGCCGGTTGCCGGCGGGCGCAGCCGGGTGCAGACCCCCGGCCTGGCGCCGGCCTATGACGTGCTGGGCATCCCCGTCGCGGCTCTCGGCTGGAAAGAGGCGCTCGATCTTGTTGCCGGTCGCATCGAGCGCGGCGAGTTCCTGCGCGTTGCCTGGCTCAACGCTCATTGCGCCAATATCGCCTGGCAGGTGCCGCGCTATCGCGCCGCGCTGAACAATTTTCTCGTTCTTCCCGACGGGTTGGGCGTCGATCTGGCTGCATCCCTCTGGCACGGCAGGAAATTTCCGGCCAATCTCAACGGCACCGATTTCACGCCGGCGCTCATCAGGCATATCAAGACACCGCTGCGCATAGGCCTTCTCGGCGCCCGGCCGGAAGTGACGGAGAAGGCGGTCGCCTTTTTTGCGGGCCTCGCGCCGCAGCACGAAGTCAGGATGATTTCCGACGGCTATTTCACGCCGGAGCAGGAGAACGACGTGTTGGAGAAGCTCGTTGATTTTCACCCCGATATCCTGCTCGTCGCCATGGGTGTGCCGCGCCAGGAATTCTTCATCGTCGACAAGCTGACGAAGGCGCATTGCACGGCGGCTTTGGCGGTCGGTGCGCTGTTCGATCTCCAGACGGGCGCCATACCGCGCGCACCGCTCTGGATGCGCAGGCTGCGCGTGGAGTGGCTCTATCGCCTCTGGCAGGAGCCGGGCCGCCTCTGGCGACGCTATATCATCGGCAATTTCCTGTTTGTCGCTCGTCTCGTCTGGGCACGGCTATTCGGAAAGAATGCGACGTTTTCCAATAATGACGGGGAAGCATGAAGACCGCTATCGCCACCGCGAGCTACGCCGGCGATTTCGAGCGTTGCAAGCTGCTCTGCGAGACGCTCGATGCCCATGTCACCGGCTTCACCAAACATTACCTCCTCGTGGAAAGCCAGGATGTCGGCCTATTCCGGCAATTGGAAAATGCCCATCGCGTGGTGGTGGACGAAGGCGATCTCCTGCCCTCATGGCTGAAGGCCTGGCCGGATCCCCTCAGTCGCGGCAAGCGGCGCATCTGGTTTGCACCGCGTATCCTTCCCTTGCGCGGCTGGCATGTGCAGCAGATGCGGCGCATCGCGCTTGCCGCCCATGTCGATGACGATGCGATCTTCTATGCCGATTCGGACGTGGCCTTCCTGCGCCCGTTCGATGTCGCAACGCTCTGGCGGGGCGAGAACCTCAGGCTGCTGCGCCACGACGATGCGCTGTTGCGGCCCGTACCCGGCGATCAGCTGATCTGGTCCGCCAATGCGGGGGCGCTGCTCGGCATCGATCCCTCGCAGAAATCGCCGCACGATTATATCGGCACGCTGATCGCCTGGCGGCGCGACGCGCTTCTTTCCATGTGCAAGCGCATCGAGACCGTCCATCACGCCCATTGGGTGGAGGTGATGGGCCGCGTCAGGCGCTTTTCCGAATGCATGATCTATGGCCGCTATGCCGACGAGATATTGGGCGGCAAGGGTCATTTTCATGACGGCAAGGATCTCTGCCGGGTCTACTGGTTCGCCCCCGCACCGACGGATGAGCAATTCCGCGCCTTCGTCGCCGAGATGAAGCCGGAGCAGGTGGCGATCGGGATGCAGTCCTTCATCGGCGTCGATACGGGCCACATCCGCAAGCTCATTGGGTGTTAGACGCGCTTTGCCGGCAGCCGCAGGCCGCGATAGGTCAGCATGAGCGACAGAAGATAGAGTGCGGCGAAGATCGCGTTCAGCCAGATGACCCAGGCATCGTCGGCACCGAAATGGGTGAAGAGGAGCCAGACGAGCAGCGCCTTTGCCCCCGCCAGGATGGCGAGGTTCAAGGTGCGCAGGCCGGACTGGCCGCGCGCATAGAGCAGTTCCGCCTGATATTCGACGAGATTGCGAAAGCCCGGCACGAGGAGGACCAGCGGCAGCAGCGCGACGACGCCTGCGACATTCGAGCCGAGCGCGCGCGGAAAGAAATAGAGAAACAGCGCCAGGCTGGCGAGCGCCGCGGTCGAGACGAGAAACACGCCGCCCTCGAGCCCGGCCTTGATTTTCAGCGAGCGCAGCATGTCGGGCGTTCGCATCAGCCGCTGTACGAGCATCATGTTGAAGGACCGGATCGGCAGGGCGGTCAGGTCGACGAGCCGCATCAGAATGGCGTAGATGCCGGCAATGCGTGGTCCTCCGATCGAGAGCACGAGAAGCTTGTCGAGCTCCATCTGGACGTAGAACAGGATTTCCGCCCCGGTTACCGCCAGCGCATCGGCGATGCGGCGCTTGTAGAGCGCCGGTGTGAAACGTAGCCGCACGCGCGGGTAGAACCAGAGCGCGACGAGCAGCGAAACGCCGTTGGCGGCGAGATACCACCATGCCCAATGGGCGAGGTCGCTTTTTCCGGAAAAGGCGAAGAACACGGCCGCCACCGCCCGCGTCACCGTGCCGAAGATGACGAGAACAGCCGCTTTGCCGAACCGGTTGAGGCCGTTATTGACGATGATGATGACTTCGGCCGAACGCCAGAAGAGCGCCTCCGCCATAATGACGAGCGCAAAGATGCCGAAAGTCACATCGTTGCCGAAGAAGATCGCATGAACTGCCCACGCCGCGATGGCGAGGAAGGGCAGGGATAGCGCGATCGCCGCGAGATAGCCGCCCGTATAGGCGCCGATCAGCTGCGGCTTGACCGTGGCGATGCGATAGAGCGGCGAAACGAAGCCGAACGACACGAGCCGCGAGAGAACAACGCCGGTGGCGGATGACGTTGCGAAAACGCCGAAATCGGCGATGGAGAGCGTGTTGGCGAGCGCCACGAAATAGGCGAGCGAGATGATCACCCGCCCCGCCGATCCGCTGATCACCGAGAAATAGTCGCGGATGAGCCCGGCTTGCTGTTTCAATTGGCGTAGGATCAAGAAGGCGTCCCGCTGCTGGTTCCGCCCCTGGCGGAGAAATGACCGTCGTTCAACCTAATGGGAAAAGTTTAACACCCTGTATGAATCCACGTGGCTGCGATCGGCGGGCTTCATAAAGCGGAGGAATTGTCGTTATCCGCCGTAATTTTTAACGATTTCTTTTCCATGCAAATTTAGTTTGGCTTAACCAAGGCGGCGTTGCGTTTCGAGGATGGGCAATAGCGGATGAACGGTCCGGAAGACGAACAGAAGAAGCGGGCAGCGCGGCCGCTTCTGTCGTTTGCAGGCAAGCCCGATCCGGAGGGAACGCGGGAAGGTCGCCCTGTGTCCCGCACGCGCCGGAATGACGAGGCCGAACGCCGTCGCCTTGCCCATGCAAGGCGCATGGCGGAATTTGAACGCCACATCGCCGAGACTGAGCCGGAACCCGAGCCGCCTGTGCCGGAAGACACCTTCCACAACGAGGATACGACCCGAAGCGATCAGGAAGCGCGCATCCGCGAGGAAATGGCCGCCGTCGAGGCGGAACTGCGCGCAAGGCTCGCATCAGGTGAGGAGGGCTCTCCGTCACCGCCGCCCGCTGCCGCCGCATATCACGCCGAGGAAGAGCCCGCCGCTTACAGCCGTGAAGAACCTGTCCGCGGCAGTCGGAGAACGGACGCCGATTGCCGTGACGAGGAATGGAAGCCGCTTGTCGATCCGCGCGCGGTCTTTGATGCCGTACGCCGCTCCAGAAATCTCATTTTGGCGACGACGCTTCTTGGTTTGTTGCTGGGCGTTGGCTATGCGCTGTCGGTGCCCAAGATGTATGTGTCGACGGCAGATATCCTGGTCGATCCCCGCGACATCAAGGTGGTCGGGAGCGATCTGACGCCGAGCCAGCTGCCGACCGATGCCTCGCTTGCCGTCGCCGAAAGTCAGGCGCGGCTCATCGATTCCAGCAGCGTGCTCACCAAGGTCATCGATCGCGCCGGGCTGACGAAGGATCCCGAGTTCAACGGCACACTGAAGCCGGCCGGCATCGCCGGCTTCTTCGCCTCGATCAGGAACATGCTGTCGGGCAACGGCGCGGAAGATGCGACGACGCTCGAAACCAGGGTCCTCAACAACCTCCGCAGAAGCCTCACCATCTCCCGCGATGCCAAGAGCTTCATTTTCTCCGTTTCGGTGAAGACGCGGGAGCCTGAGAAATCCGCCCATATCGCCAATATCATCAGTGATGTCTTCCAGCAGCAGCTTGGCTCCATCGATTCCGATGCGGCCAAGCGCGCCAGCGATGCCCTCTCCGCGCGTCTGGCCGATCTGCGCACCAGCGTCGAACAGGCCGAAGGTGCGGTGGAGAAGTTCAAGGCGGAGCACGATCTGGTCAATATCCAGGGCAAGCTCATCACCGACGATGATATCGCCAATCTCAACAATCAGCTGAGTGCGGCGCGCGCCGAGACCATCCGGCTGAATGCCCGTGCCGAATCCCTGAAGGGCATGACCGCGGACAGCCTTTTCACCAGCGGTCTGCCGGAAGGCCTGCGCTCTGGCGCCATCACTGCGCTGCGCTCGCAATATGCCGCCGCCAGGCAACAGGCCGATGGCCTTGCCACCAAGCTCGGCCCCCGCCATCCGCAGCTGATCCAGCTCCAGTCGCAGGCCGAAGGTCTGCGCCGCGAGATAGAAGCGGAGCTCAACCGCATCCGCGCTTCCATCCAGGTAGACCTCAAACGTTCCGTCCAGCAGGAGCAGGATCTGGCGGCGCGGCTGGCGCAACTGAAGGTCCAGCACGCCGGCAACAATGAGGAACTGGTCAAGCTGCGGGAGCTGGAGCGGGAGGCGAGTGCCAAGCGCTCGGTCTATGAGGCCTTCCTGTTGCGCACGCGCGAAACCGGCGAGCAGGAAGGCATCAACACAGCGAATGTCCGCGTGATCTCTCCTGCGCGCCCGGCGCTGGAATCGGCCGGGCCGTCGCGCCGCAACATTGTTCTGGTGGGCTTGCTGCTCGGCCTTTTCGCCGGCCTCGGCATCGCCATCCTGCGCGGCATCTATGCAAGCCTCGTGGGCGGCGCGCCCGAGCCGGCCTATGTTCCGGTGCCCCGGCGTCCCGATTTCGACCCGCAGCCGCCCACGCCGACAGGCGGCGGCACACCGCGCCGTTCATCGCCGTCCGGGCGTGAGACTCAGCCCGAACCGGGAGAATCCCGTCTGGCCGCGGCGGTTCGCCGGGCGCGGGAAGGCCGCGCCGAGGACGAGGCGGAAGTGCCTCACGCCCATGATATCTCCGAAGAGACAGCCATCTCGGATGACAACCGCCTGATACCTTTCCCGCATCAGCGGCGTGCCGAAATCGACGAGATCCGCGAGGCGATTGCCGATATCCGGGCCGTCATGGCGCATTATCGCCGCTGAGGCGCTTCTTTAATCCTGGAAGTCGCTTTTGGTTATTGTCATGCAGGCATCGGCCCGTTATGCGCTGCTTTACCACGGCCAACCACGGGAGTTGTGAATGACGCAGGTGATTGATGGTAAGCTCATCGCCAATGAGGTCATTGATGAGGTGAAGCAGGCGACGGCCGAACTCGTCTCCGAAACGGGCGTCATTCCCGGTCTCGCCGTGGTGATCGTCGGCGACGACCCCGCCAGCCACGTCTATGTCAATTCGAAAAGCAAAATGGCGAAGGAATGCGGGTTCAAATCCGTCCAGCATACCTTGCCGGCCGAGACGACACAGGATGAGTTGGCGGCGCTCGTCGCCTCACTGAACGACAACCCCTCGATCCATGGCGTCCTCGTCCAGTTGCCCCTGCCAAAACACCTGAAATCCGAACCGATCATCCAATCGATCCTGCCGGAAAAGGATGTCGATGGTCTGCATGTCGTCAATGCCGGGAAGCTTGCAACGGGCGATCTGGAAACCGGCCTGGTATCCTGCACTCCCGCAGGCGCAATGGTCTTTGTACGTCGCATGCATGGCGAGGACCTTTCCGGCCTGAATGCGGTGGTTATCGGTCGCTCCAACCTCTTCGGCAAGCCGATGGCGCAATTACTGCTGAATGCCAATGCGACGGTGACGATCGCCCACAGCCGCACCAAGGACCTGCCCTCGCTTTGCCGCACCGCCGATATTCTGGTGGCCGCCGTCGGCCGCCCGCAGATGGTCAAGGGCGATTGGGTGAAGCCGGGCGCAACCGTCATCGATGTCGGCATCACCCGTATTCCCGCGCCTGAGAAGGGCGAGGGCAAGACGCGGCTCGTCGGGGATGTGGATTACGCCGAGGCCGCGAAGGTCGCGGGTGCCATCACGCCGGTCCCGGGCGGTGTCGGGCCGATGACCATCGCCATGCTGATGGCCAACACCGTGAAGTCCGCCTATCACGCGGCGGGGAAGGCCGCACCGAGATTTTAGACGATTTGCAAATGTAGATCGTGCGATCTACATTAATATGCCAAATTGTCTACACGAGGCAGCGGTTATGGCTATCAACGTCACCAACGAGCAGGCCGATGAACTGACGCGGAAATTCGCAAATATTGCGAAGGTCAGCATTTCCGACGCAATTATCATCGCCATGCGTGAAGCGATCGAACGCCGGTTGAATACGGAAACGCCGGCGCAGACCGCAGCCAAACTGCGTGAAAAATACAATGTCGGACTTTCCGAACAGGCGAGGAAGCCGCTATCCAGGAAAGCTTATGACGAGATGTGGGAAAGCTGAAGCGTATGTTTATAGACGCATGCGCTCTCGTCGCGATCCTTGCTGATGAAAAAGAATCGGAACGCGTTTCCAACGCGATTATGAAAGCGGATACTCGGTTCACATCGCCGCTCGCCATCCTGGAAACTGCCTTCGCGCTATCCCGACCGGATAAGTTCAATATGAGCATCGAGGCGTTGGAACCGCTCATCATGGACTTTCTTGAAGCCCGTGCGATAGAAATCCGCGATCTACCACCGGCAAACCGGACGACAACGCTTGCCCTTTCGGCAGCTCACCTCTACCGAAAGGGTCGGCAGGGTCTCAACCTGGCCGACTGCATTCACTATGCCTGCGCCAAATATTATCAGGTTCCTATTCTTGCGACCGATAATGAATTTCGTGGCACGGACCTTGATACAATCTCCTGATCTGAAGCTCTAAAAAACCGACGCCCCCTGGTCCGCCCGTCCGGCGAACTGGCGGAAGGCGGCGAAGAGTTCCCGTCCCGTGCCGAACTGGTTGGCCGAAAGATCGATCTTCTCCATCTCGCGGCCTGCCAGTTCCGCTGCGCTGACCAGCACCTCCAGCGTTCCCGCCGTGGCGTCGAGCCGCACGATATCGCCGTCCCTGACCTTGCCGATCGGCCCGCCATCGAGCGCCTCCGGTGTCACATGGATGGCCGACGGCACCTTGCCCGAGGCGCCCGACATGCGACCATCGGTGACAAGGGCAACGCGGTGGCCGCGATCCTGCAGCACGCCCAGCACCGTGGTCAGCTTGTGCAGCTCCGGCATGCCGTTGGCCTTCGGCCCCTGGAAACGGACAATGGCGACGAAATCGCGGTCGAGCTTGCCTGCCTTGAATGCCTCCTGCAGCGCGGCCTGACCGTCGAAGACGAGGGCGGGGGCCTCGATCACATGCCGCTCGGGCTTGACGGCGGAAATCTTGATGATGGCATTGCCGAGATTGCCTGATAGGACGCGGATGCCGCCCGTCGGCTGGAAAGGCTGCGCAGCAGTGGTCAGCACCTTCTCGTCGCCGCTTTTTTCCGGCGCGGGCCGCCGCTGCACGTTTCCGCTCTCGTCCAGCATAGGCTCGATCGCATAGGGGCGCAGACCCTCGCCCCAGACCGTGCGTGCATCCTCGTGCAGAAGCCCGGCGTCGAGCAGCTCACGGATCAGAAAGCCCATGCCGCCCGCCGCGTGGAAATGGTTCACATCGGCAAGGCCGTTCGGATAGACGCGGGCGAGCAGCGGCACCACGTCTGAAATCTCCGCGATGTCGCGCCAGGTGAGCTTGATCCCTGCCGCCGCCGCCATGGCGATGAGATGAATGGTGTGGTTGGTCGACCCGCCGGTGGCGTTGAGGCCGACGACGCCGTTGACGATCGAGCGCTCGTCGATCATCTCACCGACCGGCGTATATTCATTGCCGAGCGCGGTGATGGCAAGCGCGCGCTTCGCCGCTTCCTTGGTCAGTGCATCGCGCAAGGGCGTGCCCGGATTGATGAAGGACGCGCCCGGCAGGTGCAGGCCCATGATCTCCATCAGCATCTGGTTGGAATTGGCCGTGCCGTAGAAGGTGCAGGTGCCGGGACCATGGTACGACTTCGACTCCGCCTCCAGCAACTCGGCGCGGCCCACCTTGCCCTCGGCGTAAAGCTGGCGGATTCGCGCCTTCTCATCGTTCGGCAGTCCAGAGGTCATCGGTCCCGCCGGAACGAAGACGGCCGGCAGATGCCCGAAGGTCAGAGCGCCGATCATCAGTCCCGGCACGATCTTGTCGCAGATACCGAGATAGACCGCCGCGTCGAACATGTCATGCGAGAGGCCGACCGCCGTCGCCATGGCGATCACGTCGCGCGAGAAGAGCGAGAGCTCCATGCCGGCGAAGCCTTGGGTGACGCCATCGCACATGGCGGGCACGCCGCTTGCAACTTGAGCCACGCCCCCCGCCTCGCGCGCCGCCTGCTTGATGAGTTGCGGAAACGTCTCATAGGGCTGGTGCGCCGACAGCATGTCGTTATAGGCGGTGATGATGGCGAGGTTCGGCACCACGTCGCCGGAGAGGTCCGCCTTGTCCGCCGGCCCGCAGGCGGCAAAGCCGTGGGCGAGATTGCCGCAGCCGAGAAAGGAGCGTGCAGGCTTGCGCGCCGCTGCCTGCCGGACCCGGTCCAGATAGGCTTCACGCGTCGGCTTGGAGCGTTCGCGGATGCGGTCGGTGATATCAAGAATGCGCTTGTCGGCGGACATTTTGTTCTCCTACGGCAAATCCCGGATTATCCCCGGCACTTGCACAAACAACCTTTTATTGCGCCCAGAACACATGCACCGGCGTCTGCGCGTGGTTGATGACGGCGCGGATCGGCATTTCCGTTTCCTCTCCGCCTTCCAGGGCGCGGGCCAGCACTTCCCGTTTGGCCTCGCCTTCGATGTGCAGGACGATGAAACGGGCTTGTGCGATCACCGGCAGCGCCAGCGTCAGGCGCGGCTCGCCGGCACCCTCTGCCAGCATCGGCAGGACCAGCGCTTTTCCCTGCACGTCGATCGCCTGATCAAGCCGGTCCCCGCCGGGAAAAAACGATGCCGTGTGCCCATCCGTTCCCATGCCGAGAATGACGATGTCGAACGGCCGGGGAAGTGCATCAATGCGGTTGGCCGCTGCGATCGCCGCCGTTTCGGCCACCAGCGCCGGATTGTAGAGCCCAACGAATTTCGCCTTCTCGGCATTGTCCTTCAACAGGTGCGTCTGCACCAGCCGCTCGTTGGAGCGCCCGTTCTCGGGCGGCACGAAGCGCTCGTCCACCAGCGTCACCGTCACGGAAGCCCAGTCGATGTCATGCTGCGACAGGGCTTCGAACAGCTTTACCGGCGTCGTCCCGCCAGAAACGGCGAGCACCGCCTGGCCATTGGCCCGCACGGCTTCCGACAGCCGCGCCGCGATCTGTGCTGCGAGCGCGACAGCCAGCTCTTGGCTGCTTGCGAAATCATGCCATTCGATCGCCATCGTCACCTTATCCGCGCTCATTGACTGTCATGCCACGTGCGGCCGTCGCGCTCGATCAATGCGATCGCTCCGGATGGTCCCCATGTGCCGGCGGTATAGCCCTGCACCGGCTGGCCGCTGTCGTCCCAGCCATTGAGGATCGGGTCTATCCAGCGCCACGCCGCCTCCACCTCGTCGCGGCGCATGAATAGCGTCTGGTTTCCACGCACCACATCCATGATGAGCCGCTCATAGGCGTCCGGGTTGCGCTCCTGGAAGGATTGGGCAAAGCTCATGTCCAGCGGCACGTGGCGCAGGCGCATGCCGCCGGGACCCGGATCCTTGATCATCAGCCATTGCTTGACGCCCTCGTCCGGCTGCAGGCGGATGACGAGCTGGTTGGCGATGACGCGGCCCGCCCCTTCGCCGAAGATCGAATGCGGGATCGGCTTGAACGTCACCACCACCTCGGAAACGCGCGTGGCGAGCCTTTTGCCGGTGCGCAGGTAGAAGGGCACGCCCGCCCAGCGCCAATTGGCGATTTCCGCCTTGATGGCGACGAAGGTCTCGGTGTTGCTCGCCTGCCCCTCCAGCTCCTCGAGATAACCCTTGACCGGACCGCCCGCAGAAGCGCCTGCCCGGTACTGGCCGCGCACGGTGCGCTCCTCGACATTCTGGCTGGTGATCGGGCTCAGCGAACGCAGCACTTTCAGCTTTTCGTCGCGCACGCTGTCGGCATCCATCGAGGGCGGCGGCTCCATGGCGACGAGGCAGAGCAGCTGCAGCATATGGTTCTGCACCATGTCGCGCAGCGCACCCGCCTTGTCGTAATAGCCGGCGCGGCCCTCCAGCCCCACCGCCTCCGCGACCGTGATCTGCACATGGTCGATATGGGCGGAGTTCCACAAGGGCTCGTAAAGCACATTGGCGAAGCGCAGCGCCATCAGGTTCTGCACCGTCTCCTTGCCGAGATAATGGTCGATGCGGAAGATCTGCTCCTCGCGGAAGACGCTGCCGATCGTATCGTTGAGCACCTTTGCCGATTTCAGGTCACGACCGATGGGCTTCTCCACGATGATGCGCGTATCCGGCGTGATCAGGCCATTGGCATCAAGATGCTTGGCGATATCGCCGAAAAGCGATGGGCTGACTGCCAGGTAAAATGCGCGGATGGGCTCCGGCTTTTCTTCAATAATCGCTTTTAGCTCGTCCCAGCCGCCGTCGGCCTTCACATCCACCGCGACATAGAAAAGGCGGGCAACGAAGGTCTCCACTTCCTTCTTGTCCACTTCATCCGCCTTGACATGCTCCTTGATGGCGGCGCGGGCGAAGGCCCGGTATTCCTCATCCGTCATCGGCGAGCGCGAGGCGCCGATGATGCGCGTCGGCTCGGAGAGCTGTCCGGCACGCTGGCGCTGATAGAGCGCGGGGATCAGCTTGCGTTCCGCGAGGTCGCCGGTGCCGCCGAAGACGATGCAGTCGAAAGGCGCTACCGGTATGGTCTGGCTGGTCATGGGCTAGTCTCTTCCATTGGCGGGCGGGAGGCCCTGGGGGTGCTCCATCTCAGGAGCGGGATATAATCTAATCGATTTAAAGGCGCCAGTATCATTTCGGTGATCGTGGCTCTATGACGCGGCTTGATGGCGGCATTGGGCAAAATTTCCTTCTTCGACGCATGACAAACGGGTCCGCTCGGCATATCTGGCAGGGTACGAAGACTTGAGGTGATTTCAAGGTATGCACGAAATTAACAAAACCCGAATGGGCCGTTTGCACGGCAAGACCGCCATCATCACCGGCGCTGGCTCCGGCTTCGGCGCAGGCATCGCCAAGCGCTTTGCCGAGGAAGGCGCCGATGTCGTCCTGGTCGATATCAATCTCAAGCGTGCCAGCGGCGTGGCGGGTGCGATAAGCGATAGCGCCATCGCCCTCCAGGCCGATGTCTCGCGCAAGGATGATGTCGATGGCCTGGTCGCATCGGCGATGGAGCGCTTCGGCCGCATCGACATCATGGTCAACAATGCCGGCTTCACCCATCGCAACATGCCGCTCACCGAGGTGAGCGAGGACAATTTCGACCTGATCTTCGCCGTCAACATGAAGGCGCTCTATTATTCGACCCTCGCCGTCGTGCCGATCATGAAGGGGCAGGGCGGCGGCGCGATCATCAACACGGCATCGACGACCGCATTGCGGCCGCGCGAGGGACTTGCCTGGTATAATGCCTCCAAGGGCTGGGTGCTGAGTGCGACGAAGTCGATGGCGCTCGAGCTTGCGCCGGAGAATATCCGCGTCAACTGCCTCTGCCCGGTCGAGGGCGATACGGAGATGCTGAAACTCTTTCTCGCAGAGGATACGCCCGAGCGGCGCATGGCCCTAAAGGAATCGATCCCGCTCGGCCGGTTTTCCACGCCGCTCGACATCGCCAATGCCGCGCTCTGGCTCGCTTCGGACGAGGCCTCCTTCGTCACCGGAACGGCGCTGGAGGTCGACGGCGGCTACGGCATCTGAATGCAGGCGGAACAAGCCGCAAAGTACCTCCTGGGATAGAAGGGGAGAATGGACCGAAGTGGGCCGGTAGTCGTCGGCCAGCTTCCCTCCATGCAGATTATAGTATAGGGTACCACCCTATGTCGCACACCAAAACGAACAAGGATCAACTCCTCGCGCGCGTCCGCCGTATTGCCGGCCAGGTTTCGGCGATCGAAAAGGCGATTGCGGGCGAGGCCGGTTGCGCGGTCGTTCTTCATCAGGTTGCCGGTGTGCGGGGCGCAGTATTGGGTCTTATGGACGAGCTGATCGAGGATCATTTGCGCGAGCATGTGGCGCGTCCGGGCTTGAGCGATGAGCTGCGCGCCGAGGCGGCCGACGAGCTGATCGCGGCGGTGCGCCGGTATGCGAGATGAGGGTTTTGCAATGTCGTTCGATACTGAGGTTTCGGCGCTGACCCATGATCACGTCTTCCTGGGTGAGGCGCATGACGAGAACGCCCGGCGCACGCTGTGGGTCGTGCTGCTGACCACGGCCATGATGATCGGCGAGATCGTCGCCGGTGCACTGTTCAATTCCATGGCGCTGCTTGCGGATGGTTTCCATATGGCGACGCATGCCGGCGCTCTCGGTGTTGCAGCCATAGCCTACGCCTATGCGAAAAAACATGCACGCAGCCGCCGCTACAGCTTCGGCACGGGCAAGGTGGGTGATCTCGCCGGTTTTGCTTCAGCCCTCGTGCTCGGGATAGTGGCGTTGGGCATCGCCGTTGAATCGGTTGGCCGTCTCCTCGACCCGCGTTCTGTCGCCTTCGGCGAGGCGACCGTCATCGCCGTTGTCGGCCTGCTCGTGAATATCGTCAGCGCGGTTCTTCTTGGCGGTGGTCACCATCATCACCACGGCCATGGGCACGCTCACAACGGCGATGGGCATCATCACCATCATGACGACAACAATCTTCGCTCGGCTTACGTCCATGTGCTCGCCGATGCGCTGACCTCGGTGCTCGCCATCGCGGCCTTGCTGGGCGGCCGCTATCTCGGCTGGGTCTGGCTTGATCCGGCAATGGGCATTGTCGGCGCGGTCGTCATCGCAAGCTGGTCATGGACGCTGATACGGGACACGGCCTCCGTGCTTCTCGACACGTCGGATGCTCATCTGGAGGAGGAAATCCGTCAGGAGGTCGAAGGGCCGGGCGATGCACGCATCACCGACCTGCATGTCTGGCGCGTCGGGCCCGGTGCCCATGCCGCAATTGTCAGCGTGACGGGCGCCGCCGACCACGACACGATACGCCGCCGGCTCGCGCCGGTTCATGAGATCGCACATCTTACCGTCGAAGCTCGATAGCTAAACCCTGTCCACCAGCGCATACCAGGAAAGCGCCAGGAAAAGCAGCGGCGTGCGCAGGCTGCGTCCGCCGGGGAAGGGCGGGATGTCGAGATCCTCGAAGAGCTTGAGCCGCTCCCGGTTGCCGGTCACCGTCTCGGCGTAGAGCTTGCCCATGAAATTGGCGAGCATCACGCCATGGCCGGAATAGCCGCCTGCCGAAATGACGTTCGGCATCACCTCGCGCACGAAGGGCTTGCGCGGCAAGGTGATGCCGACGGAACCGCCCCAGGCATGTGTGATCTCGATATCACTGAGCGCAGGGTAGATCTCGGCGATCTGCCGGCGGATATGGCTACTGATGTCGCGCGGATTATCGGCGGTATAGGCCTCTCGTCCGCCGAAAAGCAGCCGCCCGTCGGCCAGCCGGCGGAAATAGCGTACGACAAAGCGTGAATCATCGACCGATTCGCCGCCCGGCAGCACGGAACTGTCCTTGCCAAGGGGCACGGTCGCCCCGATGAAGGAACGGATCGGCATCACATGGGCAGCGCTGACAGGCTCCAGCGGCCCGCCATAGGCGTTGACCGCGATCAGCGCTTTGGCAGCCGTCACGGCTCCCTGCGGGGTCGTCACTCTCACGCGGCCGTTCTCTGAACTGATCCCCGTCACCCTGGTATTCTCGAAGAGATGCGCGCCGGCCTTCGCCGCCGCTTTGGCCGTGCCGATAACGAGCTTCAGCGGATGGATATGACCAGTCCCCTTGTCATAGGTGCCGCCGAAATAGCGCTTCGAACCCAGCCGCTCCGCCGTCTCCTTCGCATCCATGAAATGGATGTCCGCGTAGCCGAAGCGCGAGGCCATCAGTTCGGCATGGGCGCGGTAGTGCTTGAGGTATCGTTGTTTGTGCACCACCGACATCTGGCCCGGCATGTAATCGATGTCGATCTCGTGCGTCTCGGCAAATTGCAGGAGATGCGCCTTGGCCTCCTCGGCGATGTCGAACAGCGCCTTGGCGCGGGTGAAGCCATATTCGGCCTCCATATCCTCCGCCCAGGCACGCTGGCCGGTGTTGAGCTGGCCGCCATTGCGCCCCGATGCCCCGTCGCCGAACCGCGCGGCATCGAGCAGCACCACATCCACCCCCGTAACGGCCAGATGATAGGCAGCCGAAAGCCCGGTATAGCCGCCGCCGATGATGACGACATCCGCCTGCCGCGAACCATCAAGCGCCGGATATTGCGGGCGTTCGCGCAAGCTCGCCTCGTACCACGAGATGCCGGGTGAGATGGGGCTCTGATATTCCATGCGAACCATCAGACGTTGAGCAACAGATACTCCCGCTCCCACGGGCTGATGACCTCCATGAAGGTCTCGAACTCCGCCCGCTTGATGGCGGCATAGGTAGTCGCGAAGGGCTCGCCCAGGATTTCCCGCAGCGGCTTGTCCTCCTCGAAAAGCGAGACCGCGTCGAGGAGCCCGCGCGGCAGGTCGATCTCGTCTTCGTTGACGGTGGTGCCGACCGGCGCGTCGGGCTTGATCTTTTCCATGAGGCCGATAAGCCCGCAGGCGAGCGATGCCGCGAGTGCCAGATAAGGATTGGCGTCGGAGGAGGGAATGCGGTTTTCGACGCGGCGCTGGCTCGGGTCCGAGCGAGGCACGCGAAAGGCCGTCGTCCGGTTGTCGTAACCCCATTTCACGTTGACCGGTGCCGAGGCGCCCTTGGTCAGGCGACGATAGGAGTTCACATAAGGTGCGAACATCACCAGCGCGTTGGGCACATGCCTCTGCATGCCGCCGATGAAATGATGGAAGGCATCGCTTTCGCTGCCGTCCTCATTGGTGAAGATGTTGCGTCCGGTCTTTTTCTCCACCACGGATTGGTGGATGTGCATCGCCGAGCCCGGCTGCCCCTGGATGGGCTTGGCCATGAAGGTCGCATACATCTCATGCTTCAGCGCAGCCTCGCGGATCGTGCGCTTGAACATGAAGACCTGATCGGCGAGCTCCACCGGGTCGCCGTGGCGCAGATTGATCTCAAGCTGCCCCGCGCCTTCCTCATGGATGAGCGTGTCGATCTCCAGCCCCTGGCCTTCGGAGAAATGGTAGATATCGTCGATCAGCTCGTCGAACTCGTTGACGCCGGCGATCGAATAGCCCTGGCCGCCACCGATCGCCCGACCCGAACGGCCGACCGGCGGCGCCAGCGGATAATCTGGATCGGGGTTCTTGCGCACCAGATAGAACTCGATCTCCGGCGCCACTACGGGGCGCAGGCCGAGCCTGGTATATGCATCGATAACGCGGCGCAGCACGTTGCGCGGCGTAAACTCCACCGCCCGCCCGTCCTGATGCACGAGATCGCAGATCACCTGCGCCGTCGGATCGCTCTCCCAGGGCACGACTGAAAGCGTGGTGAGGTCAGGCACCAGCTTCAGATCGCCATCGTCCTCGGGATAGGAAAAGCCGCCGCCATCCTCCGGATAGCCCCCGGAGATCGTTGCCATAAAGACCGCGGAAGGCAGGGCAAGCGAGGTATTGGAAGTGAATTTCTTCGACGGCATCATCTTGCCGCGCGCCACGCCGGCCTGATCGGGGGTGATGCATTCGATATCCTCGATATCGCGCCAGGCCAGCCATTCCGATGCTTCACGCCAATTCTTCACCCCGCGCAGCGATTTGACATAAGCGGGCGTCCGGCGGCGCTTCGTCGTGCGCGCCGGTCTTTTCTCAGGCATATCAGCAGGCATCAATCACCAAAAAATTGTTTCGTCGCGCCATGATATAGCATCGGCCCGAAAACCCAAATCGGTTTTCGGGTGAACATCCGACGCAATTGGATGGCCCGATTTTTAAAGGCCAAAATGGCCTTTCAGCTCGGGAACCGCCTGAACGAGTTCATCCACCAGTTGCGGGTCGGTCTGGCGTGCATAGGCGATGACCTGCGATCCCGCTGCATTGATCTGGGCCTCGGTCAGCCCGCTTGCCTCCAGCGCTGCCACGCCGTTGACCAGCGCGCCGACCTTTTCACCTGTAGCGCCGCCGAGCAGGTGGGAAATGGTGCCGATGATGCCGCCGCCACTCGACTGCCCCTGCGCCATCACGTCATTGGCTGTGGCGAGCTGCTGCGCGCCGGGCATATTGGCGAAGATCTGCGCCGAGATTTGCGGCGATTCATGCTGGAGAACCGACAGGACGATCCCTGCGACCTTCTCCGCGACTTGCGGCTGGATATTGGCCTTGGCTGCAACGCCGTCGATGAGAGTCTGTATAGCCATAACATTCCTCGCGATGATCGGATTGGGTAGAACATGCGTCAACTCTGCCATGCAGGCAATGACGGAAACATGACATCGCAATATTTCGTTGATGTTTAGTAATATCCGGAAAGAAAGGTATTTATTCTGGCTTTTGGGAACGAAAAACTCTCCGCAGAGGCTGCGGAGAGTTGACTGGAAATCGGGGGTGCCAAGTGCCGGTGAGGGGTTACCGCCCGTTCGTGACGATCACCGGGATCAGCAGGTCCCCCCAATTGCCGTCGCCGCCATGGTGCCGGGCCGAGCGGACGAGCTCGACCGAGACGCCGGCCTCCACGGCCTTCATGACCGACTGGTTGAGGCGGTGCAGATCATTGGCCAGCATGCGGATGAGGCCCTGCTGCTCGGTGGTCATGGCGGTGGTTTGTTCCTCCGCCCTTTCCTTGACGCGTGTGATGGATGTCATTGTCCTTCTCCTTCAATCATTCTGCTGCCGGGCGGAACTGCCCGTTTTCCGCAGCCGGACGAAACTGCGCGGCTTCGGTGGATTCCTTCATGGCGGTCGTCGAGGACTGGCCGCCTGATATGGCGAGCGAAACCGCGTCGAAATAGCCGGTGCCGACTTCGCGTTGGTGCTTGGTGGCGGTATAGCCATTGGCTTCGGATGCGAATTCCGCTTCCTGCAGCTCGGAATAGGCGGCCATCTGCCGGTCGTGATAACCGCGCGCCAATTCGAACATGCCGTGGTTCAACTGGTGGAACCCCGCGAGCGTGATGAACTGGAACTTATAGCCCATCGCGCCCAGCTCCCGCTGGAACTTTGCGATCGTCGCGTCGTCCAGATTCTTCTTCCAGTTGAAGGAAGGAGAGCAATTATAGGCGAGCAGCTTGCCCGGATGCGCCTTGTGCACGCCCTCGGCAAAGCGCCGGGCCTGTTCGAGATCCGGCTTCGAGGTCTCGCACCAGATGAGATCGGCGTGCGGTGCATAGGCGATCGCTCGTGCAATGCAGGGCTCCAGACCGTTTTTCACCTGGTAGAAGCCTTCCGCTGTGCGGCCCGCATCATAATCGACGAAAGGCCAGTCGCGCTCGTCGATATCCGAGGTGAGCAGCTTCGCGGCTTCCGCATCGGTACGCGCGATGACCAGTGTCGGCACGCCCATGATGTCGGCCGCAAGCCGCGCCGCATTGAGATTGCGGATGTGCTGGGCGGTCGGGATCAGCACCTTGCCGCCCAGATGCCCGCACTTCTTTTCCGAAGCCAACTGGTCCTCATAATGGACGCCGGCGGCACCCGCCTCGATGAATGCCTTCATGATCTCGAAGGCATTGAGCGGGCCGCCGAAGCCGGCCTCCGCATCGGCGACGATGGGCGCGAACCACGTCTCGACCGAAAGACCCTTGCCTTCCGCGGTCTCGATCTGGTCGGCGCGCTGCAGCGTCCGGTTGATGCGCTTCGCCAGTTCCGGCGCCGCATTGGCCGGATAAAGCGACTGGTCCGGATACATCGCCGAGGCGGTGTTGGCATCGGCCGCCACCTGCCAGCCTGAGAGGTAGATCGCCTTGAGCCCGGCGCGAACCATCTGCATGGCCTGATTTCCGGTCATTGCGCCGAGCGCATTAACGAAATCCTCCTCGTGAATGAGTTTCCACAGCCGGTTCGCGCCCATCTCGGCCAGCGAATAGCGGATTTCGATCGAGCCGCGCAGCCGCTTCACATCCTCCGCGGTATACGGGCGCTCGATGCCGTCGAAGCGGCCTTCGGGGGCGGAGGGGATGAGATTGTAAAAATCAGTCATAGTCTGGCTTCCTCAATGCTTCTGTTTCAAAAATAGGAGATGATCAGCGCGTTCTGCGTGTGACGAAATTTACATTGCGCCGCAAAACAGGCGAGGAATTTCAGCGAATCTGGCCAGAAAAACGGGTAACGCTGTCGAAGCTTTGACAGTTTGGCCCTGTCAATTTGTAAATGTTGTAACGAGCATCGGTTTAAGGCATGATGAGCAGAGTTGTAAAAATCCTGTCAAAGGGAACGGGATGGCTGAGCAGAAGATCTTCGCGGGTCCGCGTATCCGGCGCATCCGCAACGAGCGTGGCCTGACCCAGACGGCGATGGCCGAGGCGCTCGGCATTTCGCCATCCTATCTCAACCTGATCGAGCGCAACCAGCGCCCGCTGACGGTGCAACTCCTCTTGAAGCTCGCCTCCGTCTATAAACTGGAACTCGGCGCTCTCCAGGCCGAGAGCGGCACGACCATCACAGGGTTGAAGGAGGTCTTCTCCGATCCGCTGCTTGCCGGCGAACTGCCGGGTGACCAGGAGCTGATCGAGATCGGCGAGGCCGCGCCCAATGCCGCCGCGGGCATCGTCAAGCTCTACCGCGCCTATCGGGAACAGCTCGACCGGCTTTCCGACCTTTCCGATCTCCTGGCGCAGGAGGGACGTGAAACATCGCTGTCGGCTGCTCGCCTGCCGCTCGACGAGGTCCGGGACGCATTGGAGCGGCGGCCCAACCATTTTCCGCTGATCGAGGAGGAAGCCGAAAGCTTCACGACGCTTCTGAAGCCGGGCGACGATCTGATGGGCGCGCTGAAGAACTGGCTCCGCACGGAGCATGGCATCGCCGTACGCGTGCTGCCCGTCGCCACCATGCCCAACTGGCGCCGGCGTTACGACCGGCACTCGCAGCGTCTTTTCCTGTCCGAAAGGCTGTCGCCCTTCGACCAGTTGCGTGAAGTGGCGATGGAGGCGGTGCTGATCCGCATGCAGGTGGCGATTGCCGCAGAGATTGAAAAGCTGAAGCTCTCGTCGGGTGAAGCCCGCCGCATCGCCCGGTTCGAACTGGCTCGTTATGCGGCGCATGCGCTGATGATGCCTTATCAGGCATTCCTGTCGGCGGCGCAGCGTGCACGCTACGATATCGACGTGCTACGCTCGCGCTTCGGCGTCTCCTTCGAGCAGGCGGCGAACCGGCTCACCACCCTAGCAAAGCAGGGGGCGGCGGGCCTGCCCTTCTTCATGCTGGAGACAGACCATGCGGGAAACCATTTCCGCCGTGCAGGCGCCCAAGGCTTTCCGCAGGCGCGTTTCAGTGGGCAATGCCCGAAGCTGGCGATCTATGCCGCTTTTGCCCAGCCCTCGCAGATCCTGGTCGAGGCCGTCGAGATGCCGGACGGCGCGGCGTTCCTTGCCATTGCGCGCACGCTGGAAGGGCCGCAAGGCGCCTTTGACGAGCGTCCGCGCCGTACCGCCATCCTGCTCGGCTGCGATATCGGTTTCAAGGACGAGATCGTCTATGGCGCGGCGCTGACGGGGAGGGGGCCCACGCCCATCGGTCCAGCCTGCCGGCTCTGCGAAAGGCAGGGATGTCTCGCCCGTGCCGAGCCGCCATTGACCCGCCCGCTCGGCCTTGACGAGATGGTGACGGGCCTGAGCGCTTTCGATTTTCAATAATAAGCCGTATGAGGCGGTTGACGAAACTCTCGCAATCTAAAAAAGTGCGGGAAGGCGGGGCATTTTCTCAGGGCCGCGCGGGTGTGAAAATGGGAGTTTTCCGGATGAGAATCAAATCGCTTTTCCTGACGACCTGTCTGGCTCTGGCAGCGGCCGTGGCGCCGTCTGCAGCGCAGGAACGGGTGGTCAATATCTATAACTGGTCGGACTATATCGACGATTCCATCCTGACCGATTTCACCAAGGAGACCGGCATCAAGGTCGTCTATGACGTCTATGATTCCAACGAGATCCTGGAGACCAAGCTGCTCGCCGGCGGCACCGGCTATGATATCGTGGTGCCTTCGGCGGAGTTCCTCGGGCGGCAGATTCCGGCCGGCGTCTTCCAGAAGCTGGACAAATCGAAGCTGCCCAATCTCAAGAACATGTGGGACGTGATCCAGCAGCGCACCGCCACCTATGACCCGGGCAATGAGTATTCCATCAACTATATGTGGGGCACCACCGGGATCGGCTATAACAAGGCAAAGGTGAAAGAGGCGCTCGGCACCGACAAGATCGATTCCTGGGACGCGCTGTTCGACCCCGAGAAATCGGCGAAGCTGAAGGATTGCGGCATCTATGTGCTGGATTCGGCCAGCGAGATGCTGCGTCCGGCGCTCAATTATCTGGGTCTTGACCCCAATTCACCCAAGGCGGAGGATTTCGCCAAGGCGGAAGAGCTTTATCTCAAGATCCGCCCCAATATCCGTAAATTCCATTCGTCCGAATATATCAACGCGCTCGCCAATGGCGATATCTGCATGGCTGTGGGGTATTCCGGCGATATCTTCCAGGCGCGCGACCGTGCCGAGGAGGCGGGCCAGGGCATCGAGATCGGCTATTCGATCCCGAAGGAGGGCGCGCTGATGTGGTTCGACCAGATGGCGATCCCCGCCGATGCCAAGCATGTCGAGGAAGCGCATGAATTCCTGAATTACATCATGCGCCCGGAAGTCATCGCCAAGGCGTCGAACTATGTCTTCTACGCCAACGGCAACAAGGCTTCCCAGCCGCTGCTCGACAAGGACGTGATCGACGATCCCGCGATCTATCCCGACGAGGCGACGATGGCCAAGCTCTTCGTGCCGCTTCCCTACGATACCAAGACGCAGCGTCTGGCGACGAGGGCCTGGACCAAGATCGTCACCGGCCAGTAAAGACCAAAACCCCCGGCCTGGTGCCGGGGGTTCCAGCATTCAATATCCGTACGATCCCATGGCCTATCGGATCGTGACGGGGCAGCGTGGGGAACCGGATGGAATCCTTTGGAAGTTTTCGCCGCAAATTTGCACCCTGGGACGATCCGGCGGCAAAGCCCTATATCAGGTTCGAGAACGTCACCAAGGTCTTCGGCAATTTCACCGCTGTCGACGACCTCTCTCTCGATGTCTTCAATCGCGAGTTCTTCGCGCTGCTCGGCGCCTCGGGCTGCGGCAAGTCCACGCTGTTGCGCATGCTGGCGGGCTTCGAGGAGCCGACGTCCGGCCGCATCCTGCTCGACGGGCAGGACTTGCGTGGAATTCCCCCTTATCGCCGCCCGGTCAACATGATGTTCCAGTCCTATGCGCTTTTTCCGCATATGACGGTGGAGGGCAACATCGCCTTCGGCCTGAAACAGGACGGCATGGCAAAATCGGAGATCGAGGCGCGCGTCGCCGAGGTGCTCAAGCTCGTCAAGCTCGAGCAGTTCGCCAAACGCAAACCGCATCAATTGTCCGGCGGCCAGCGCCAGCGCGTGGCGCTCGCCCGCGCCGTGGCCAAGCGCCCGAAGGTGCTCCTCCTCGATGAGCCGCTCGGCGCGCTCGACAAGAAGCTGCGCGAGGAAACGCAGTTCGAGCTGATGGATTTGCAGTATAAGCTCGGCCTCACCTTCATGATCGTCACCCATGATCAGGAGGAAGCGATGACCATGGCCGACCGCATCGCGGTCATGGACCGTGGCCATATCATGCAGGTGGCCACGCCCGCCGAGGTCTACGAGGCGCCGGCCTCCAAATTCGTCGCCGATTTCATCGGCAATGTGAACCTGCTGGAAGGCGTGGTCGAGAAGTCGGCCAATGAGGAGGCCGAGATCACGGCTGCGGCACAGGGGCTCACCATCCGCGCCGAGACGGGCAAGTCGCTTGCTGCTGGCCAGAAGGTCTGGTTCGCGGTCAGGCCGGAAAAGATCCGCATCAGCCGTGAAAAGCCGCAGGCGGCCTCCTTCAACGCCGTCGAAGGCGAATTGTGGGACATCGCCTATTTCGGCGACATGACGGTGTTTCATGTCCGGCTCGACAATGGCGATCTGATCAAGGCGTCGAGCCTCAATGCCGTGCGCAAGACGGAGAACCCGCTGACTTACGACGAGCGTGTCTGGGTGAGCTTCGATGCCGATGCCGGGCTGGTTCTGACGGCATGAAGGGGAACGCGGCCATGCAGAAGCTCATCGCCGCCATCGCCGGGCGGCTCGTCATCGTCGTGCCCTATCTCTGGCTCTTTTTCTTCTTCCTCGTGCCCTTCTTCATCGTCCTGAAGATATCGTTGTCGGAAGTGGCGATGGCCATCCCCGCCTATAAACCCGTCTTCGACTTGGCGCAGGGCCTGGCGGCCAATTTCGCGAAGCTTAAGACACTTTCCCTTGATAATTATCGGTGGCTTCTCGACGATGCGCTTTATTTCAAGGCTTATGTCTCGAGCCTCTGGATCGCCGCCGTCTCGACGGTGCTGACGCTCCTCGTCGGCTATCCGCTGGCCTATGGCATGGCGCGCGCGCCCGCAACGCTCCGCCCGACATTGCTGATGATGGTGATCCTGCCATTCTGGACGAGCTTCCTCATCCGCGTCTATGCCTGGATCGGCATTCTGAAGCCGGAAGGGCTCCTCAACCAGTTCCTGATGTGGGCGCATGTCATCGATACGCCGCTTACCATTCTCAACACCAATACGGCCGTCTTCATCGGCATCGTCTATTCCTATCTGCCCTTCATGGTGCTGCCGATCTATTCCTCGCTCGACAAGATGGATTATTCGCTGATCGAGGCTGCGCAGGATCTCGGCTGCCCGCCGCTCACCGCTTTCTGGAAGATCACCTTTCCGCTTTCGATCCCTGGTGTCGTCGCCGGCTGTTTCCTCGTCTTCATCCCGGCCGTGGGCGAGTTCGTCATCCCCGATCTCCTCGGCGGATCGCAGACGCTGATGATCGGCAAGACGCTGTGGAGCGAGTTCTTCTCCAATCGCGACTGGCCGGTTTCCTCCGCTGTCGCCGTGGTGCTGCTCGTCATCCTGGTCGTGCCGATCGTGCTCTTCCAGCGGGCGCAGGCACGCGCGCAGGAAAGCGGAACGTAGGAGGCGCAGATGAACACCACTTGGTCACGTTTCAACATTGCCTCGGTCGTGCTGGGCTTTGCCTTCCTTTATCTGCCCATCGTGCTGCTGGTGATCTATTCCTTCAACGAGTCCCGCCTCGTCACTGTCTGGGCCGGTTTCTCGACGAAATGGTATTTCGAGCTCTTTCACAATCGGGCTCTCATGGATGCCGCCTGGGTTACCGCCCGCGTCGGCCTGCTTTCGGCAAGCATTGCGACGATATTGGGAACGCTCGCGGCCATTGCGCTTACGCGCTACACGCGCTTTCATGGACGCATGCTCTTTTCCGGCATGGTCTATGCGCCGCTGGTCATGCCTGAGGTCATCACCGGCTTGTCGCTGCTACTGCTTTTCGTGGCCGTCGGTTTCGACCGCGGCTTCTGGACGGTAACGCTCGCGCACATCACCTTCTCCATGTGTTTCGTCGCGGTGGTGGTGCAGTCCCGGCTCGTCACCTTCGACCGCTCGCTGGAAGAGGCGGCGATGGATCTGGGTGCACCGCCCGTCACCACCTTTTTCAGGATCACGCTTCCCGTCATCCTGCCGGCCGTCGTCTCGGGCTGGATGCTCGCTTTCACGCTTTCGCTCGATGATCTGGTGATTGCGAGCTTCACCTCCGGTCCGGGCGCGACCACTCTGCCCATGAAGATCTACAGCCAGGTGCGCCTTGGCGTGACGCCGGAGATCAACGCCATCTGCACCATCCTGATTGCCATCGTCGCAACCGGCGTCATCATCGCCTCTGTTGTCAACAAGCGGCGTGAAGTGCAGCGCGTCCGCGACGAGCAGGCGGCCTTCCGGATTTAGGGGAATAAAGGAATAATAGGGCGGTAAGGCAGTAGGGCAATATGCGAAAATTGTCCTTGCCTGCCCATCACCGCCACATATCCTCCTACTGCCCTACTGCCCTACTGCCCTACTGCCCTACTGCCCTACTGCCCTACTGCCCTACTGCCCTATCCCCCTGGTCGTCGGCGAGATGAACGGACGATCCCATGAGCCGCCCACGAAAAAATTGATCGGTGGCTGCGGTGCCTGGGGCGGCTGAGCGTTCTGATCCTGGCCTTGCGGCGCCGGAAACGCGATTTCGCCCGAAAGCGCCAGGCTCTTGTCGAGGAAGGGAACGATGCCGGCGAGTGTCAGCACGCCGTTGCCGGTCTCGACACGGGCGCTGTCGAGCGTTGCAATGCCCTCGGCAATCGTCGCCTTCATGGTGAGCCGGTTGAAGGCGAGGGCGGCATCCTGCTTGCGCTCCAGGGCGAAGAAGCGGTCGGTGCGCGCCTTGTTGATGAAATCGTTGAAATCGAAGCCCTGCATCTGCCCCTTGCCGAGATCGAGGGAAATATTGCCGTTGGCGCTTTCCGGCAGTGACGACCATTTCGTCAGCGGGCTTTTCATCAGGAGCGATACCGCGCCCTTGCCGCTCAGGAAGGGCTGCGTCACGCCGAGCGCGGAGGCAAAGGCCGCGCTGTCCAGATCAGTCCCGTTGAACCGCAATTCGCTGCCGGCGCCATCCGCATTCCGGGTGATCTGGATGTTCGCCTGAACCGAGCCGTTGAACGCTTTTGCATCGCCGATATCGAAGATCGCCCGCCCGCCTTTCACCTGCACCGCGGCGGCGAGACCGGCAAGATTGACCGGGCCGGCCGTGGCATTCTGGGCGGAAAGCCTGAGGTCGAGGTCGAGCTGGTTGATGAACCGCGTATCAATATCGTCATTGGCGCCGTCAAGGGGCAGCGGAATGAAAGCCGAGATCAGCGATCGCAGATCAAGCGTTTCGAACGCGAGCGTTCCGTTGACCGCCGGCACCGGCTGCTCCAGCCCGATCTCGATCACCCCCTTGGCGGATTGCTTGTCCGTCGTCAGCGCAACATCGTTGAATTTCGCCCGCTTCGGCGTGAGCGTGACATTGGCCGCGAGCTCGACCGCGCCGATCATCGATGAACCGCCGGAAGAGCTGCGTCCCGCCCACCGCATCGTCTCGCCGAGAGAGGGGGATTTCGCCGTCAGCGCTCCCTCGAAAAACATATTCTGTGAGATATTGGCATTGCCTTCGAAGGTGAAGGTCAGCGGCTTCGACGTCACGCTCGCGGTGATCGCGCTCATCCCGTTGGCAAGCAGGATCAGCGCCTGATTGGCAGTGAAATTGATCTCCGCCGCCTCTCCGCGCCAGTTGGCGCGGCCACGGAAGCTGGCCGGGCTCGAGGTTTGCGGCCAGTCGAGCGTGCCGTTGATGTCAGAGACCTGTTCTTCGAGGGGTGATCCGAAGCGGCGATAGGCCAGCGATCCGTTTTCGATGACGATGCGGCCGAAGGGCTGCGATGCGAGCTGGCTCACCTTCGGGTCATTGGGATCGTCTGCCACCAGCTTCTTGGCGGCGCGGATCACCATGCCGAGCCGTCCCTGCGAGTTTGCGGCTGCGGTGAAGAGTTGCGGCAGGTCGGTAACGGGCTCGTTGAGCCTGAAGCGCGGATGGACGATGCGCGTTTCCGAAAAGGAGATATGCCCCATCAGCGCATCGAGCGCCGAAAGCTGCACATCAATGCGGTCGGCGCTCATCACCGGCTGCTGGCCGCCCTGGCCGAGCTTACTCAGGGTGACATCGCTGAGCGAGGCCTGGAAAACCGGAAAGACGGTCAGCCTCGGCGGCTGGCGCAATTCGACGCTATATCCCGTCCATGCACTGATTTCCTGCGCCAGCCTGATACGGATCGCATCGGTGGAAATGATGAAGGGAAATGCTGCGATGACTGCCGCTACGGCCGCCGCCGCAAGGACAATGATCGCCAGAATGGGGCGCAGCAGTCGGGGCCAGGACATCAGGCGCAGTCCACCAGTGAAATGTTCGCTATTCCGTTTAAACCAGCCATGCGGCAATTCAAGGCTTTGCTGATGTTATTGCATAAAATGGGCTGAAAATTCAGTCGGATCGCATTTTTCGGCTTGCCGCCTCTTTGTGGTGCGGTGCAACATGCCCGCCAGTCTGAGGAGGAGCATATGACGATAAAAAAACCATTGTGGGCACCGGATGATGCGGCAATTGCCGCAAGCCCGCTGAGCGATTTCATGAAAGCCGCGCGAGCTGCAAGCGGGCGGGCGCTGACCGATTACGACGCCCTGCATGCATGGTCCATCGAGGACCGGGAAGGCTTCTGGTCGCTCCTCTGGGACTGGAGCGGGATCATCGGCGAGAAGGGCGAGAGAATCCTCGTCGACGGCGACCGTATGCCCGGTGCACAATTCTTCCCCGACGCGCGCCTGAATTTCGCGGAGAACCTGCTGCGCCACAATGGGCCAGGCGATGCGCTGGTCTTCCGCGGCGAGGACAAGGTGGAGCGTCGCCTGTCCTGGGACGAGTTGCGGGCGCTGGTATCGAGGCTCCAGCAGTTCCTGCGTGCCGCGGGCGTCGAGCGCGGCGACCGCGTCGCGGCGATGATGCCGAACATGCCGGAGACGATCGCCGCCATGCTGGCCACCGCGTCGCTCGGTGCGATCTGGTCTTCCTGTTCGCCGGATTTCGGCGAGCGCGGCGTGCTCGACCGTTTCAGCCAGATCGAGCCGTCTGTCTTCATCGCCTGCGACGGCTATTGGTATAATGGCAAGCGGATAGGGGTGGCGGAAAAGATCGCCGCCGTTGCGCGGCAATTGCCTTCGGTGCGCAAGGTGCTCGTCGTCGATTATCTGGGTGAGGCCGATGAGGTCGCGAAGGGCGTTCCCAACGGTGTTTCGCTTGCCGCGGCCATCGCGCCTTTTACGGCCGGCGAGATCAGCTATGATCGCCTGCCGTTCAATCACCCGCTCTATATACTGTTCTCATCGGGAACGACCGGCATCCCGAAATGCATCGTCCACACATCAGGCGGCGCGCTCCTCCAGCACGTCAAGGAGCACCGCCTGCATGGCGGCGCCAGGCCCGGCGACCGGGTGTTCTATTTCACCACCTGCGGCTGGATGATGTGGAACTGGCTGGTATCGGGCCTCGCCTATGGCGCGACGCTTCTCCTCTATGACGGCTCGCCTTTTTATCCCGACGGCAATGTGCTTTTCGACTATGCCGATGCGGAAGGCATGACCTATTTCGGCACCTCGGCGAAATTCATCGATGCCGTCCGCAAGTCCGGTTTGAAGCCGATCGAGACGCACGATCTTTCGACGGTGCGCACCATCTCGTCGACCGGCTCGCCGCTCTCGCCGGAATGCTTCCAGTTCGTCTATGACGGGATCAAGAGGGACCTGCATCTCGCCTCCATTTCCGGCGGCACCGATATCATGGCCTGCTTCGTCCTCGGCGTGCCGATCAAGCCGGTCTGGTCGGGCGAGATCCAGGGGCCGGGGCTCGGCATGGCGGTCGATGTCTGGAACGATGACGGCAAGCCGGTGCGCGGCGAGAAAGGCGAGCTGGTTTGCACCCGCGCCTTCCCGTCCATGCCGCTCAAATTCTGGAACGATCCCGACGGGATAAAATACCGCGCCGCCTATTTCGAGCGTTTCGACAATGTCTGGTGCCATGGCGATTTCGCCGAATGGACCGAGCACGGCGGCATCATCATCCACGGCCGCTCCGATGCCACGCTCAATCCCGGCGGGGTGCGGATCGGCACGGCGGAAATCTATAACCAGGTCGAGCAGATGCCGGAGATCCTGGAGGCGCTCTGCATCGGCCAGGACTGGGAAGGTGATGTGCGCGTCGTGCTCTTCGTGCGGCTCGCCGAAGGCGTCGTGCTCGATGAGAAGCTGATCGCCGCGATCAAAAACAAGATCCGCACCGGCGCCACGCCACGCCATGTGCCGGCGAAGATCGTTGCCGTAGCTGACATCCCCCGCACCAAATCCGGCAAGATTACGGAGCTGGCCGTGCGCGATGTCGTGCATGGCCGCGAGGTGAAGAACAAGGAGGCGCTCGCCAACCCGCACGCGCTGGAACTCTACCGCGATCTCGCCGAGCTCAAAGCGTGAAGAGATATGCTTGATAAAGGATTGCGGCGATGTTTACCGCGTTTTCACGGGGCGCTATTTTTTCGTAAAGATTTCTGCGGTCCGTTAAGAACCTGTTAGGGAACTTTGCGCGATAAGAGCTTTAACACACTGGTAATGCTGAGGTCGTCACCGGCCGTTGGAGCCTTGCTTTTGTGCCCCTTTTTCTCTGTTGTACAGCTTTCATGCGCCGGCTTCGTCCGGCGCTTTTTTTATGATTAGGGGAGTAAGGGAATAGGGGAATAGGGCAGTATGTAACCATACTCCCCTGTTCACCTGCTTCCCTTCAATCCGCCAGAACCCGCGTCGAGGGGAAGGAAATCTCGACCATGGTGCCGCTGCCGGGCGTCGATTCGATCGAGAACACCGCCCTGTTGGCCTCCACCATTGCCTTCGTCAGCGGCAGGCCGAGACCCGTGCCGTCCTGGCGCCAGTCGGCATGTCCGTCCGAGGGATTGCGCTTCAGCGTGTTGACCTGCTTGAACGGCTTCAGCGCCTGCTCGATTTCCGCCGCGCTCATGCCGACGCCGGTGTCGCGCACCCGCATCGCCACGCCGCCATTCGCCTCATAGCTGGTCGAGACGATGACCTGCCCGCCCGGTGCGGTGAAGCGCACGGCATTGGACAAGAGGTTCAGCGCGATCTGCTTGATCGAGCGCGCATCGGCGACGATGTCGGGCAGGTTCGCCGGAAAGCTCGAGCGGATGATGACGCGCTCGCGGTTCGCCTGCGGCTGCATGATCGCCACCGCTTCCGCGATGGCATCATTCAGCGACACCGCCTCGAACTGCATGTCGAGCCCGCCCGCCTCGATCTTGGAAATGTCGAGGAGGTCGTTGACCAGCGCCAGCACGTGATTGCCGGAACGGTTGATGTCGCGCAGATAATCGCGATAGCGCTCATTGCCGATCGGGCCGAACTTCTCGTCCGACATCAGCTCGGAAAAGCCGATGATGGCGTTGAGCGGCGTGCGGATTTCATGGCTGATGCGGGCCAGGAATTCCGTCTTCTGGCTGGAGGCCCGCTCCGCCTCGCGCCGCGCATTGGTCAGTTCCTCCTCGGCGCGCTTCCAGTGCGTGATATCGCGCAAGACTGCGCAATAGCTGTTCGACGCGGCAAGCTTGCCGATCGTCATGAACATCGGGATGAAGCGGCCCTGCGCCTCGCGGCCGATCACCTCGCGCCCGTCATTGAGCACGCTCGCCACGCCGTTTTGCGAGAGACCGTCGAGATAGTCGAGCGCGGCGCGCTGGCTCTCGATGGCGAAGAGCATGGAGAAGGATTTGCCCTTCACCTGTTCCGGCTCATAGCCGAAGAGCGCCGCAGCCGAATGGTTCATCGAGCGGATCAGCCCATCCGGCCCGATAATGACGACGCCGTCCGTCGCGGTATCGAGAATGCCGGTTAGCTCGTCGATCCGCGTCTGCAGCGCGCGCTTGTCTTCGTCCGATAGCACCGTCGCGCTGGCCTGCGGCTCTTCCGGCTGCGCAATATGCGGCTGCGGCATGAGGCTCAGCATCAGTGCGCGGCCGCCCTTCCACGGCACCGACTGCAGATGGGCTTCCACCGCCCGCTCGCCGCCATCGGCGCGGCGCAGGATCATGGCGCCCGGTTTGCCGTCCTCATCCACATGCCGTTCCGCAAACAGCGCCTCGAGCCCGCCTGCCTCGATCAGCGCCTCAGTCGTCTCGTAACCGGTGAGATCGAGCAGCGCCTGGTTGGCATAGTGCACCACGTCCCCGGAATGGATGAGGACCGGCAGGGGAAGCCGGGCGACGATGGAGGTGTCGTCTTCGGTTTCTTCCGCAGCAATGATGGGCTCTGGCTTCACATCTTCGTTTGAGTGCGAAACAGGCTCTACCGGCGCCGGCGTCTCTGCCCTGGAAGGAACTGGAGCGACGCTTTCCTTTTCGGGTTCGGGCGATGCCGGCGGCGTCTCCGTTCCGGCAGCGGAAATCATCGCGGCGCGCGGATCGGGCACGGGCTCGGCATCCGGCACTTTGGCCATCACCGGAGCCGCGTCCTTACCAGGCGCGCTCTTGTCCTGTTCAGGCTTCGTTTCCTGGCGCGGTGCCTCGGAGGACGCGTCCTTTTTGGTGATGCCGATGCCTTCGCGTCGCAGCCGGTCGGCGATCTCGCGGAAGGCGTTGCGTTCCGTTGGCGTCAGCCCCCCCTCGCTGCGCGGTGCGCGATGTTCTTCCAGGCGGATGATCTTGTCATGGATGCGGCGTCCGGCCGACGGCATCACCTGCAGTGCCGGCTTTTCGCCCTCGAACGGATCCTGGTTTTGGGTTCCCGCATCCGCCGCCGCTTCCAGCTTCTGAGAAAGCTTCTCACCGAGATCGACCACGCCTGCCGGCGAAATATCCTCCTGCGAGGCGGGTTCTTCCGTGGCCGTGTTCTGGGCAGCCGGGCCGGCGACAAGGGCCAGGCCGATCGCCTCCGGGTCGGCCTCGGCTTCGCCGGTGCGCACCACGCCGAAGCCCCGGAAGCCGAGGAAGCTCCGCTCGCGCGAATAGACGGGCAGCGCTGCAAGATCGACGGGCGCACGCAGCGATGTGCCCTGGATCGGCCAGAGTACGGTGCGCCCGGACCAGGTGTCGCGCCCTTCCAGAAGCTTGGCGATCGCCCCGTCCTCGTCCAGGCCGAAGACCCGCGCCACATCGGCAAAGCGGCGGCCGATCACATCGGCCGCCTGCGGGCCTATCGCCGCGGCGAATTCCGGCGAAATCTCGCTGAAGACCGTATCCGCGTCGACCTTCCAGACGAAGCGGGCAGGGGATGCATCCGGATCGAAGGTGAAGGCGGCGGGCTGGGCTTCCGCCTCATCTGTTTCGCCCACCTCATCGGCTGCGGCAACGATGATGGGTTCCTCGGCTTTGCCTTCTGAGGGCTCCTCAACCTCATCCCGTTCTTCTTCGTCATGCTCCGCGATAGGGTCAGGCACGGAAGATGGGGGAGCAAGCGTTCTCGCCTCATCCTTTTCCTGATCTTCGGTCGTTCGAAGCAACCCTTCTCGAATGAGAACCTCCCGAAGGGAAGTTGTCTGGGGAGAGACGGAAATCTCCGCTTCACGCTTCTTTTCATCCTGATCTTGCGGAAGAGAAGGGCGAATATCCCCGACAATCTGCGGCGAAGGAATTTCCGCGTCCGGGCTTGGAGTTTCGTCGCCGGTGACGACCGGTTTCTCCACCTGTCCCTCCGCGACGACGAACAGAAGATGACGGTAGGGATCGTCGGCCAGGCGGGCAATGCCGGCCGGGACGCTGCGTGCTCCGGCGCGCACGCGGCGCTTGACCATGCGGTCTTCCTCGTCACGAACCTCCACCACCAGATCGCTCAATGTCGTGGGCAGGATGCCCAGCCCATCGAAATGGGCGGATTGGGCGAGAACCGCGCCGGCCTCATCAAGCAGCGCCACATGGGTGCTCTCGTCGCCGAGGCCGGAGATCGCCGCTTCCACGCCTGCATGCGGTGCGGTCGCCGCCAGAACGCGCGCCGGCATCCCGTCAGGCAGCCTGATATCGAAGATCTGGAAACTCGCCAGCCGTGAGGTGAGGCCGGAGGCAAGGCGCACAGAGACGGTGCGGGTGGTGCCCGCCTGCGACCCGTCGAGCGCCATGATCTGCCGCTTGGTCTGCACGGCAAAGCCCGGATCATTGCCGAGAATATCGTCGATCCTGTCGAAACCGAACATCGCCGCACCCGGCCCGTTCGCCCAGATCACCGATGTGAGGTCGGGCGAAATCACGACGAGCGCATCGCCGCGCACAAAACGTTCGCGGATGCCGTCCAGAACGGCAACATCAATGAAGGGATAGGTCCCCGGCATGCCAGTCGTCACCCGTTGCTTGTCGATTGGCCCTGATACGAGCTTTCTTATTCCGCTCAAAACTGAGCGTTTTGCTTAATATCCCGTTAATAAGGTGTAATTGTTTCAGCGTCTACAAAACCGAGCGACATGGCAATGGTTTTTCTGGGCCGTTAGTTAATGTCCCCAGGCTCGAAATACCCTTTTCGCGCTCCGGTTGATTGTGCAACGCAAAATCATATTGCAATGCACAAAAAGAGATGTTATATGTAAAAACATCATAGGTGAGGAAACCCATCCGAAACCATCATCGGACAGCGAAAAAGGGTCTCGAAATGAGCAAGAAATCAGAAGCAGACATCTTCGCATTCCCCGGCTTTGACGCCAATATCATGACTGATCGTATGCGCGAGTTTACCGAGGACAGCATTGCGCGGTCCAAGGAGGCCTATGCCAGATTGAAGGATCAGGCCGAAGCCGCTCAGAAGACCCTTGAGACCACGTTCGAAGCCGCCCAGTCCACGGGCGCCGAACTGTCGCTGAAGACGATTTCCGCGCTGCGCGCCAATGCCGATGCCGGTTTTACCCATCTTGAGGCGCTCCTCGGCGTCAAGACGTTCGCCGATGCCGTCGAGCTGCAGACCGCCTTTGTGCGCAAGCAGACGGAGCTCGCCGTCGAGCAGGCCAAGGAATTCCAGTCCGCTGCGACGAAAGCCGTCGAAACCATGGTAAAGCCCGCCAAGGCGGCCATGGAAAAGGCAGCCAAGGACGTTAAGGACGCCAAGGCCGCCTGATCGCTTCGTCGGGTTGGCATTACATCAGATTTCCGGCGGCATTCCTCCTCCCGTCCGCTGGAAATGAGAGACCGGACATCTCCTCCCGTTCGGTCTCCTTCTCAGAAAAGGCCGGGTTCCTCCCCCGGCCTTTTTCTTTGATGGGGATGGGACGGTAAGGACTTGCAAATCGTTTCGATTCTCCGTATGTGACCCCTATCGGATGTCGGGGCCCATGGCTCCCGCCCGGAACATGGTATGCGGTCGTAGCTCAGTTGGTTAGAGCGCAGGATTGTGGCTCCTGAGGTCGTAGGTTCAACTCCTACCGACCGTACCATTTCCCTTCAGCTGTTTTGCTTTGATGGACCTGAGCGCTCAAGCGCGGCAGGAACCGCTCTAAAACAACGATCCCTGATCGCCGCCGGTCTTCGCAGGTTTCGGCTGTGCTTTCGGCTTGGGCCGGCTTCCTCCGCCCGTTGCCACTGCCTGGACATCGCCGTCGCGGAAACGGAGCGCCAAGGCATCGCCGGAATGAACCGACGCAGCCTGCTTCACAGGATTGCCGGAAGCATCGAAGACGACCGCGAAGCCGCGTTCCAGCACGCTTTCATAGGAGAGTGTCCGCATCAGCCGTTCGAGCTCGCCGCTTCTGCGCTTCCGTCTTTCGAGAATGATCCCTACGGCTTGGTCGCGCCGCCGGTCGAACTGGGCAAGCGTATGATGCGCCCGCTCGGCATGGCGGCGGATCGGCTCGGGCGAGAGCCGCCCGGCGGGGCCCGAAAAGCGGCTGCGCCGCTCGCGCAGAAAGGCTTCGAGGCAGCGTGGCAGGCGGGCTGCCATGGTTTCCGCATGGCGCCGCCGTTCGATGATGCGCCGCTGCAGGAGACGCGGCGACAATTGCCTTGCATGGCCGTCGAAACTCGCGCGCTTTTTCTGCGTGTTGGCCTGTAGTGCCCGTCCCAGGCGCGCGGCGGATTCGTCGAACCGCCGGCGTGGCAGCGCCAGAAGCTGATCGGCGGAGGGCAGCGCACGGGAAAGCGCACGCTGCGTCTGCCGTCGCTGGCTGAGATAGCGTGACATGCCTGATGACAGCCGCGCCGCCAGCGAGGCGACCGTCGCCTGCAGGTCGGCCTTCACCGGCACCGCCATTTCAGCGGCACCCGTCGGCGTCGGCGCGCGCCTGTCGGCGGCAAGGTCGATCAGCGTCCAGTCGGTCTCATGCCCCACCGCCGAAATGACGGGGATATGCGAGGCGGCAACCGCCCGCACCACCACTTCGTCGTTGAAGCCCCAGAGATCCTCCAGACTGCCGCCGCCGCGCGCCACGATCAGCACGTCGGGGCGGGGCAGGGGGCCGTCTGGTGCGAGTGCATTGAAGCCGTTGACGGCAGCCGCCACCTCCGGCCCGCATGTCTCACCCTGCACCCGCACCGGCCACACGATGATGTGCAGGGGAAAACGGTCTGTGATGCGGTGGATGATGTCGCGGATCACCGCGCCGGTCGGCGATGTGACGACGCCGATGACGCGCGGCATATAGGGCAGAAGCTGCTTGGCCGCGGGATCGAACAAGCCTTCGGCGGCGAGCTTGCGCTTGCGCTCTTCCAGAAGCGCCATCAGCGCGCCGGCGCCGGCTGGTTCCATCTGCTCGATGACGATCTGGTATTTGGACGAGCCGGGATAGGTGGTGAGCTTGCCGGTGGCGATCACCTCCATGCCTTCCTCGGGCTTGAAACGCAGCCGGCTCATGCTGCCGCGCCAGATCACCGCCTCGATGCGCGCCTTGTCGTCCTTCAACGAGAAATAGGCATGGCCGGAGGAATGCGGGCCGCGATAGCCGGAGATCTCGCCGCGTACCCGCACATGGCCGAACGCATCCTCGACGGTGCGTTTCAGCGCGCCGGAAATCTCCGAGACGGTATATTCGGCGACATTTGAGGTCGAATCGGGCGTATTGTTCATGGCCCTTATAGGCGCTTTCCCGGCCTTGCAGGTCAATAGCGAAGCTTTTCATCACTGACATTGATGCAGTCTTCACATGAATTCAATGGACGTGATAGGTCGATCGCGCGATACGGGACCTATGCCGACAGATACGACAGCAGAAACGCTCGCCTTGAAACCAGCCACCCGCCCGCAGGACCGCGCATTCGAGCCCGTCGATTATGGGCTCTATGCGATGACGGTCTTTGCCTGGAGCCTTTCCTGGTATGCCCTCGCATTGCAGGCCGGAAGCGGCGTCGCCAACGAGGTCAATATCGTCTGGCGCTTTCTCATTGCAGCGGCGATCATGCTCGTCTGGGCGGTGGTCTCGAAGCAGCGCCTGAAATTCGCCCTGCGTGACCATCTGGGTTTCGCCGGGCTCGGCGTTCTGCTCTTTTCCTCGAATTTCCTGCTCTTCTATTACGGCGCCCAATATCTCGTAAGCGGCCTTCTCTCGGTCGTCTTCTCGCTGGCCTCCATCGTCAATCTCGTGCTTTCGACCGTGATCATGCGTGAACCGCCATCGTCGCGGACGCTCATCGGCGGCCTGATGGGCTTCGGCGGCATCGCGCTGATGTTCCTGCCCGAGATGCAGGCCCATGGTTTCACCGGCAAGACGCTCGTCGGCCTCGGCCTCTGCGTTGCCGGAACGCTCTGCTTCTGCACGGGCAACCTGATCTCCGCACGCCTGCAGAAGCGCAACCTGCCGCTCGTCTCGATGAATGCCTGGGGCATGGTCTACGGCACGCTTTGGGCGGCATTTCTCGCCTTCCTCTTCGGCAAGCACTTCACCGTCGCCTGGACCATGGAATATATGAGCTCGCTGATTTTCCTGTCGGTCGTCTCGACGGTGCTGGCCTTCTTCGCCTATCTGACGCTGCTCGGCCGCATCGGCTCCGCCCGCGCCGGCTATGCCACTGTGATGTTCCCGGTCTTCGCGCTGGTCGTCTCGACAGTGCTGGAGGGCTATCAGTGGACGGTGCTTGCGGTCGCGGGTCTTGCCCTGGTGCTCGCGGGGAATTTGTTCGTCATCCGCGGGAAGAAATAGGCGCGCTCAGGGAAGTGTGCTCACCACCCCGGTACGAGTTCGCTCGAACGCACCCGCCGTGTGCGCACGCTGGTTGTCAGCTGCGTGATATCTGCGGTGGCGAGGCCCGCCGGAGCGGGCGAGGAGATGTTGTCGAGGCTTTCCACGATATGCTGCGCCAGCGCATCGATGATGGCGGTCTGCTTCGAGTGCCCGCGCAGGATGCCGATGCCGAATTCCGGCAATCTGCCGAAACCTTCCGCCTCCCCCAGAACCCGCATGCCGGGACGTAGCGCGCATTCCGGCAGGACCGAGACCGCAAGGCCGGCGAGCACCGCCGCCGCCAGCACGGTCGCCGACCAGCTGGTGAAGAGAATGCGGTGCTCGCGTTCCATATCGTTGAGCACGTCGATCGCCGCGCGCCGCCAGATGCAGGTCGGGCGTCCCACGGCAAGCGGCAGCACCGTTTCTTCATGGACGGCGTGGTTTGCCGAGGTAACCCAGAGCAGCGGCTCGCTGCGCACCACCTCGGAGCGGCGCTTCTCGTCGCATTGGGTGACGAGCGCGATGTCGAGCGTCCCCCGTCTGATCATCTCGTCCAGATTGACGGTGGGCTCGCAGACGACCGTCAATTCGACGCGGGGATTGGAGCGGGCAAAGCGCGCCATGATCTCCGGCAGGAAACGGTCGGCATAATCGTCCGGCGTACCGATGCGCACATGGCCCTCGAGCTGCGTATCGTCGAAGGCGGCGATGGTTTCGCTGTTGAGCTGGATCATCCGCCGGGCATAGATCAGCAGTCGCTCGCCGTCTTCCGTCAGCCGGTTAGTGCGCCCGTCGCGCTCGAAGAGCGGCTTGCCGATCCGCTCCTCCAGCCGCCGCATCTGCATGGAGACTGCCGATTGCGTCTTGAACACGGCATCCGCTGCCTTGGTGAAGCTGCCCGTATCGGCAATGGCGATGAAGGTTTGCAACTGGTCGAGATCGAGCGGCGCGGTCATGGCGTTATCCATCATCAATTTTGAAGAATAACATTAGAAACATTCGTTTGAATAATCAATAAGCCTGCCTCATAACATCCATGTTCACCGAAAACGGCGCAGTTCCCGGAGAGCTGCGTATCGAACGCGCGGAAATTTCCTTCCGCGCGACGGTTTTCTTGTGCCTCACGCCCCCAAGGAGAACGGCGATGACGACGATAAAGACGACGACCGTGAAGTTGCCCGCAACCGGTTTTGCTGCGATCCTGACGCAGTGGGCCGCACGCGCCTTCAACATGGTGGCGACGTTCGTTGTAGTGCGCCGAAACCGCGCGGCGATCCTGCGATTGGGCGATCTCGACGATTACATGCTGAAGGATATCGGCATCAGCCGCTCCGACCTGCATCGGGCCCTCGGCCGTTCCTATCTGGATGATCCGAGCAGCGAACTCGGCGCGATCGCCGATGCCCGCGCCCGCCAGCAGGCGACCCGCAGCATCTGCTGATTTCAGGGCGGGATCGATGTGGTCCCGCTCCAGGTTCCCTAGCAGGCGCCACCCCATTCACAAGCCGGATCCCCTCCCGGCTCGCCTGCTACCTGCCCGGCCGTGCTTTCACGGTCGGGCTTTTTTATCGGATCATGTGATCAGCGATACCGATCCATGCCGCGCAGATACTGGTCAAAGATCGATTCGACGCCTTTCTGATATTGTTCCTGTGTCTGGCGGCCGGTTTCGAACATCTGGCTGAACATGTCCTGGAGCGGATTGCCCGAGCCGTCCGTAGCGCGGCCCGGCTGTGTCGCGGGCGGTTCTTGCGATGCGGCATCGGTTCCGCTCCGCAGCATCTCCTCGAAGATCCTTGCAAACGGGCTGCCCCTGAACGGGTTCTGTTGCTGGGCGTTGCCGACGCTGGCCGCTGCCCCTCCGCCCTGCATCTGCTCCAGCATCTTGCCCCAGGGCGTGTCGCCGAAGGGATTGCCGGCATCCGCCTGATCAGAGCCCCTGCTCGCCGATTCCTGCTGTGCCCCGCCGCTGAACATGCTTTCGAGGATCTGTCCGAACGGCCCGAATGGGTTTTCGGCCTGCGCTTCCATTCGCGATCGTTCCGCGGAGCCGGGCCTGGCGGCTCCCTGGCCGAATGTCTGCTGCGCAAGCCCGCCCATCATCATGCTGGCGATGACGGGGAGCATCTGCTTCAGCGTTTCCGCGCCGATGCCGGTCATCCGCGCGGCATGATCGGCGACGGCGCGCGACAGTTCCTTCGAGCCGAACAGATGGCCGAGAATGCCGTTGCCGTCCTGGAGACCGGCCGGGTCGAAGGCCCTGGCCGGATCGGCGGCATATTTCGCGTGATCGCCGGTCGCCAGCGCCTGCAGGAAGGAGCCGATGCCATAGGGATCGGCTGCATTGCGTTTCAGCCCCTGCGAAAAGGCCGGCAGAAGCGCTTCAAGCGCCGCAATTGTCTGCTGCTGCGACAGGCCGAACTGCCGCGCCAGCGCGGCGACGTTCTGCCCGCCTTGCGCGTTCAGGAATAGATCGATCAGCGACATGGCAATCTCCTCCGTGTTTCCGGCATCCTACAGGAAATCGGGCATGAAGGATATTTGCGGCCTGGCCGAAATGCGCGCTCAATAAGCGTATTCGAGGAAGATCGGTTCGATGGAGCCACCCCAGATGCTGTAATATTGGCCGAGCATCTTTTCCGCATCCGTCGTCCCACGCGCCACGATCTCTTCCAGCGGTGCGAGATAATGCGTCTCGTCGAAGCCGTCGCTGTTCAGCCGGTGGCGGTTTCTCAGGCCCATGCGCGAGATATCGAGCGTTTCGCGGGCGATATCGCGCACGGTGCGATTGCGGAAAACGGCATTGAGCGCCTTGGTCGGCACCGCGTCGCGCAACTCCTGAACTTCCTGATACTGCCAGTCGCGGGTCAGCTCCTCGGCGGCATCGAGCGCTTCTGCATCATAGAGCAGGCCGACCCAATAGGCCGGCAGGGCGCAGATGCGCCGCCACGGGCCGCCGTCCGCGCCGCGCATTTCAAGGAAGCGCTTCAGCCGCACTTCGGGGAAAAGCGTCGAGAGATGATTGGCCCAGTCGCCCATATTGGGCATGCCGTCGGGCACTTCGCCCCGCAAGGCGCCGTTCATGAATTGCCGGAAGGTGACATGGGTGGCGTTGTAATAATGCCCGCCGCGCAGCACGAAATACATCGGCACGTCGAGCGCCCATTCGACATAATCGGCAAAGCCGAAATCCGGCGAGAAGACGAAGGGCAGGACGCCGGAGCGCTGGTTGTCCGTATCGCGCCAGATGTCGGAGCGCCAGGAGAGGAGTCCGTTCGGCTTGCTCTGCGTAAAGGGCGAGCTCGCGAACAGCGCCGTGGCGATCGATTGCAGCTTCATCGACACCTGCATCTTGCGGCGCATGTCGGCTTCCGACGCGAAGTCGAGATTAACCTGGATGGTGCAGGTGCGGTACATCATGTCGAGCCCCTCATGCCCGACCTTGGGCATGTAGTCCGTCATGATCGCATAGCGTGATTTCGGCATGCGCGGCGTTTCCGCCAGCGTCCATTTCGGGCTGCCGCCGACGCCAAGGAAGCGGATGCCGAGCGGGTCGGCGATCTCGCGCAATTGCGCCAGATGCGCGTTCATCTCACGGCAGGTCTGGTGGATGGTCGAAAGGGGGGCGCCGGAGAGCTCGAACTGACCGCCGGGTTCCAGCGAGATCGCCCCCTGTCCGGTCGGCTCCACGAGCCCGATGATATTGCCCTCGTCGATGATAGGGTCCCAGCCGAGCTTGACCTTCATCCCTTCCAGGATGGCGCGAATGCCGCACGGGCCATCATAGGGAACGGGGCTGTTATCGGCGGTGTAGAACGGAAACTTCTCATGCTCGGTCCCGATGCGCCATTGCTCGGCCGGCTTGGCTCCGGCCGCCAGATAGGCCACCAGTTCCTCCGTCGAGGTGATCGACGTTTCGTCCGTTGTATCGCGCGCCATGCCTTGCCGTTTCCCTGAACGTCGGAATCTTTGGTTCGTGATTGGACGGTTTTGTCAAATCGCGCAAGTGAATTCCTTTTATGCGCCCATCAAGGCAAATTAATTGACAAGGGAATAAGGGAATAAGGGAATAAGTGAGTAGGAAAGGCGCGTCTTGCTGTAACCTATTCCCCTATTCCCCTATTCCCCACTTCCGTGTGATGTCCAATCGCCGATCGTCGCCTGCACCAGTGCCAGCGCGGCAACCGCTGCCGTGTCGGCCCGTAGGATCCGTGGGCCGAGCGGAATGGCGGTGACGAAGGGCAGGCGGTGCAGGCGCGCGCGCTCTTCCTCGGAGAAGCCGCCTTCCGGCCCGATGAGGAGGCCGAGCGGCCCCGGCCCCAGCGCCTGGAGGAGGGGCAGGGGATTGTTCGTCTCATGTCCCTCGTCGCAGAAGATCAGCCGGCGGGCGGGATCCCACTGGTCTAGCAGCCGGTCGAGCTTCACCGCCTCGCGGCATTCCGGCAGGCTCAGTACGCCACACTGTTCGGCCGCTTCCACTGCATTGGCGCGGATGCGCTCGATGCCGATCTTCGGCACCTGCGTGTGCTGGGTGATGACGGGCTGCAGCACGCCGGCACCCATCTCCACCGCCTTCTGCACGAGATAATCGAGCCGCCCCTGCTTCAAGGGTGCGAAGCAATAGACGAGGTCAGGCTTCGGCGGCTGCGGCCGGGTCTCTTCCTTGACGTCCAGCGTGATGCGCTTTTTGCCTTCGAAGCGAAGTTCCGCCTTCCACTCGCCGTCGTGGCCGTTGAAGAGGAGAACCTCGTCGCCATCCTTCATGCGGAGCACATTGGCGAGATAATGAGTGGCCTCGGCCGGCGGCTCGACATGCCCGCCCATGCCGAGCGGAACATCGATGTACAGTCTCTGCATTCTGTAATTCGCGCGCATGGCATCACCGATGGCAGAGCAGGGGTATTGCGGTCAAGTCGCCTCTTTTGAGCCGACCCGCCGCGTGCTATCGCTTGGGCTGCTATCGGGCAACACGGGGCAGGAAATGCGGGTTCTCGCCATTCAGAATTATCGGGGCACCGGCCTTGGGCAGGTGGGCGAGGCGCTGGCGGAAGCGGGCGCCGAAATCGATCTGCGTGCCGCCTATCTGGGCGAGCCATTGCCGCAGACCCATGAGGGACACGACGCGCTGATCGTGCTGGGCGGCGAGCAGAACGCGCTCGCCGATGTGGACTATCCCTATTTCCCGGCGCTTATCCGGCTGATCCGTGATTTCGGCGATGCCGGCAAGGCCGTCCTCGGCATCTGCCTTGGCAGCCAGCTCGTCGCCCGCGCCTATGGCGGCGACAACATCCTCGACCGTCCGGTGGAGTTCGGCTGGCATGAGGTGCGAACGACGGAAGCCGCAGTCGGTGATCCCGTTCTCTCCGCGGCCCCGCCGGCATTCCCGATCTTTCACTGGCATTGCGATACCTTCTCCCTGCCGCAGGGTGCGCGGCATCTGGCCTCCAGCGAGAGAACGCCCAACCAGGCCTTCCGCATCGGCCGTGCCGTCTATGGCATCCAGTTCCATTTCGAGGCGGATCGTAAGCTCGTCGGCGAATGGAACGCTCTTTTCGGCGACCAGCTACGCGAATCGCAGCCCGGCTGGCTGGAAAACTATGCGCTGGAAGCGGCGGCGGTCGGCCCCGCTGCGGATGCCGCCGGCATGGCCCTTGCCCGTGCCTGGGTGCGGCAGATTTAGCCTATCCGGAAACGTTGCTCTCCTGCCACAGAAGCCGATCAAAGCAACCGAATTTGTGGAAATCTAAAATCCCGGCACTACCGTTTAGTTGTCTGAAAGGAATTGCAGGTGTACTGGGCGCTCGCACCGGCAGCAACCGATGATCCGGGTACCCCGCCCGATACACGCCTTGCCGGAAATACCAATGCTCGAAGTCTGTGGAGACGTTAGAAAATGACTGCCAAGAGCGCCACGCTCCTTACCGTTCTCATGATCTCCGCAATCCTGTTCATGGCCATCGGCATCTTTTCCGTCGATGCCAGCGGTCATCAGGCATCGAGCGACGGCTACGGCATCTCCTCCGATTACCGCTGATCTTTATAGCCGCGCTTCGATGAAGCGCTTGACCGCGCCGTCGATGACGATGGCGCTGAGCCGGCCCGAGTGCCAGGCGAAAGTGTCGACATCTACGCGGTTGGGCTTCACCTCGATCTCGTCGAGCGGCGTGTGACCGTGGATGACGACTTTCTCGAACGGCTCCGTCCAGTCGAGAAAGGCGCGCCTGATCCAGATCAGGTCCTCCGGATCCTGATGGTCGAGCGGCACGCCCGGCCGGATGCCGGCATGGCAGAAGAAGAAATCGCCGAAGGTGAACGCGCGCGGCATGTGCCTGATGAACTCGACATGCGCCTGCGGCACGGCGCTGCTGAGCGCGACATAGCCCTCATCCACCGATTTCGGATCCCTGAAATCGATCTCCACGCCGTAGGAGAGCGCCGTTTCGCGCCCGCCATTATTCGCGAAGACGCCGTCCGGCTCGGCAAGGGCGAGGAAATCGAGGAAGCTCACATCGTGGTTGCCCATCAGCACCAGGTTGCGCTCGTCTTTCTCCCGTGCCTCGATCAGGAATTCCAGGACCTCCTTTGAGGCCGGGCCGCGGTCGACATAATCGCCCAGATGGATGATGCGCCAGTCGTGAACCGGGTTGTCGGCGAGATCGGCGCGAATCAGCCCGTGCATCCTGGTCAGGAGGTCCGCCCGCCCATGCACATCGCCGATGGCGTAAAGGCGCAGGCCCTCCGGCCCGGCCGCTTCCGGAAAGGTTACTGGTGTCATGAGTCCTGGCTTGTGCTGGCGTGGCTGGGAGCGGAATTTCGTTGGGTGAGCCGCAGGCGCGAGACCTGCTGCCACGAATCGCTGCGCTCGGCCTCGTGCATGGCGCGCTCGATATAGCTGATATGCGCCTCCACCGCCTTGCGCGCGGCCTTCGGGTCGCCGGCCATCACCGCATCGAAAATGGCCCGGTGCTGCGCCAGCAGGATCTCGCGCGCGCCGGGAAAGCCGTAGATCAGCGCGCGATTGTAGAACACGCCGTCGGCGAGCAGCCGGTAGCAGGAACGCAGCGTGTGCAGGAGCACGATATTGTGCGCGCATTCGCCGATCGCATTGTGGAACTCGACGTCGAGATGGGCTTCTTCCGCGAAATCGTCCTTGCCATGGGCGGCTTCCATCGCCTCCATGATTCCCGTCAGCAGCGCCTTGTCGGCCACCGTCGCGCGCCTCGCTGCGAATTCGGCGGCGATGCCCTCGATCTCGCGGCGATATTCGAGATAATCGGCGGTCGCCTTGCGGTGGCTGGCGATGAGTTCGATCACCGGCCGCGTGAATATCTGCCCGATGACGTCGGCGACAAAGGTGCCGCCGCCATGGCGGGTGACCAGCAAACCGCGGCTCTCCAGCCGCTTCAGCGCCTCGCGCAGGATCGGGCGCGAGATATCGAACTGCCGCGCCAGCTCCCGCTCGCCCGGCAGGCGGTCGCCCACCCGCAATATGCCTTCGAGGATCAGGATCTCGATCTGGCTGACGATTTCGTCGGCCGTGCGCGAAGGCTCGATCCTGGAAAATATCTGCTCGCCCATGCGGCCTGCCAAAACTGTTTCCCGAACCGGCAGAGTAACGGTTTCCGGCAAAACTGGTCAATTGATTTGTCCAGTTTACGAGCCTTCCGCTCCCTTTTCCCAATAGGGCACAGGCCCGTAGAGATCGGCAAGATAATCGATGAAAAGCCGCACCTTGGCCGGCAGGAACTGGCGGGAGGGATAGACGGCATAGATCGCCACCTTGCGCGTGGCGGCATAATCCGGCAGCACCTGCACGAGCTTGCCTTTCGCCAGCTCCGGCCCGATATCCCAGGTCGAGCGCTGGGCGATGCCGAGCCCGCCCAGCACCGCCTCGCGCACCACCTCGCTGGAATTGGTCTGCAGCGGCCCGGCGGGGCGCAATGTCACCGGGCCATCAGGGCCTTCGAGCCGCCACGGGTCGTTGTTGTGCGGGGCGAGGCAGACATGGTTTTCCAGATCGGTGAAATCCTTCGGCGCCCCATGTTCCGCGATATAGCGTGGCGCGGCCACCAGGATGCGCCGCACCGGCGCGAGCCGCTTTGCCACCAGGCTTGAATCGGAAAGCTCGGCAATGCGGATCGCCAGGTCATAGCCTTCGCCGACGATGTCAACCATTTCGTCCGTCAGCATCATGTTGATGGAGAGATCGGCATTGGCCCGCATGAAGGGCTCGAGATAGGGCGCGACATGCATGCGGCCGAAAGTGGTGGGCGCCGAGATCTTCAGCGTGCCGCGCGCATCGCCCGAGCGGCGGGAGACGAAGTTCTCCGCCTCCTCGACACCGGCCAGGATCGCCAGCACGCGTTCGTAATAGCCCTGGCCGGCCTCCGTCAGCGCAATCTGCCGTGTCGTGCGCTGGAGGAGCCTGGTGCCGAGACGATCCTCGAGCCGCCGCAGTCGCTTCGAGACGACGGCGGGGGAAAGCCCTAGCTCCCGCCCGGCAGCCGACATGCTGCCGCTCGATACCACCCGGGCGAAGATCTCCATATCCGCCAGATTGCTCATCATGCGCGTATCGGCCCATTGGTTTCAGACCGGTCTTCTTACAACAGGCGCGGCAAATGCGGAAATCGCCGCTTGCCCATCTCTGAAGCCCTTGTCATTTGTTGCTTGTCATTTGTTGCTGCGCCAGTTTGGAGCATTTACAAGCTTGCTCACTAACTGGTAAATTGATTTTACCACTTTGCTCATGCGGGAGAAGCCATGTCCGGATTGACGATGCCTGAAGCGCATGGCGCCACGCTGGCCCGGCGTGCCGAGATCGTCGCGGACTTGCGCGATATCGTGCCGGGCGAGGGCGTTGTCGACGCCGTCAACGAGATGCGCGCCTTCGAGTCCGACGGGCTGACCGCCTATCGGCAATTGCCGCTGGTCGTCGTTCTGCCCGAGACGGTGGCCCAGGTCTCGCGCGTCCTCAGATATTGTCATGAGCACGATATCCGCGTGGTGCCGCGCGGTTCCGGCACCTCGCTTTCCGGCGGCGCGCTGCCGCTGGGCGATGCCGTTCTCCTGGTCATGTCGCGCTTCAACCGCATCCTGGAGATCGATTACGCCAATCGCGTCGCCGTAGTACAGCCGGGAGTGACCAATCTTGGCATCACCCGCGCCGTAGAGCATGAGGGCTTTTACTACGCTCCCGACCCGTCCTCGCAGATCGCTTGCTCCATCGGCGGCAACGTCGCGGAGAATTCCGGCGGCGTGCATTGCCTGAAATACGGCCTGACGGCCAACAACGTGCTCGGCATCGAAATGGTGCTGATCAATGGCGAGGTGATCCGCCTCGGCGGCAAGCATCTCGATAGCGGCGGCTATGATCTGCTTGGCCTGATGACCGGCTCGGAGGGGCTGCTCGGGGTTGTCACGGAGGTCACCGTCCGCATCCTGCAGAAGCCGGATACGGCGCGCGCGGTCCTCGTCGGCTTTCCCTCGAGCGAGGAGGCCGGACAATGCGTTGCCGATATCATCGGCGCCGGCATCATCCCGGGCGGCATGGAGATGATGGACCGGCCCGCCATTCACGCGGCGGAGGATTTCGTCCATGCCGGCTATCCGCTCGATGTCGAGGCGTTGCTGATCGTCGAGCTTGATGGTCCCGAGGTCGAGGTCGACCATCTGATCGCCATGGTCGAGGAGATCGCCCGCCGGAACGGCGCCACCACCTGCATCGTCTCGCAGTCGGAAGAAGAGCGCCTGGCGTTCTGGGCCGGGCGCAAGGCGGCCTTTCCTGCGGTCGGCCGCATCTCGCCCGATTATTACTGCATGGACGGCACCATCCCCCGCAAGGAGCTGCCGAAGGTGCTGGCCGGCATGCGCGAGCTTTCCGGGAAATACGGCCTGCGCGTCGCCAATGTCTTCCATGCGGGAGACGGCAATCTGCATCCGCTCATTCTCTATGATGCGAATGTTCCGGGCGAACTGGAAAAGGCGGAAGCCTTCGGTGCGGACATTCTCAGGCTTTGTGTGAAAGTCGGCGGGGTTCTGACCGGCGAGCATGGCGTCGGCGTCGAAAAACGCGAGCTGATGCCTGAGATGTTCAATGAAACGGACCTGAACCAGCAGATCCGCGTCAAATGCGCCTTCGACGAGAAGCACCTGCTCAATCCGGGCAAGGTTTTTCCGCAGCTCCATCGCTGCGCCGAACTCGGCCGCATGCACATCCACCGCGGCCAGCTGGCGTTTCCCGATATTCCGAGGTTTTGAGAAACATGCCTGAGGAAATGCGCAGCCGTCGAGAGCCTTTGACCACATCGCGGGCACGAAGTCTTCGGCGTGGTGATAACATTGCCGAGGGACGGTTGTGGAACGAACTCAAGGACCGCCGGTTGAACGGCTTCAAATTTGTCCGCCAGTTTCCGATAGGTCCGTATTTTGCCGATTTTCTTTGCCGGCAGAAAAGGCTGGTGGTGGAGATCGACGGTAGCCAGCATCAGGGAAGCGACTATGACCGGCGCCGGGATGAGTTCATGCAGCAGGAAGGTTTCTCGGTTCTGCGTTTCTGGAATGAGGACGTGCTGACGCAATTGGACCAGGTATTGGAAACCATTGTTGCGGCGTTGGATGGCAGGTTGCGTAATGACATTGTGGCCAGCGATTTGCGCGTGGTGATTGGCAGGAAAAATGTTAAATCGGATAGCTGAGCGCCAATCCCCCTCACCGTCCGCTACGCGGCCACCTCTCCCCCGCAAGCGGGGGCGAGGAGCGCCAGGCTATCAGAACTTGGCGTTCCTCTCCCCTACGAAGTGGGGGAGAGGTGGACGCGAAGCGGACGGTGAGGGGGAACTCCCTTTCCGCCGCAATACGTTTGGCGGTGAGCGCCCATGACCACCTTCACCCCCAAAACCGAGGAAGACGTCCTCGAAGCCGTGCAATGGGCGCTGTCGGACGAGGTGCCGGTGGAGGTGCTGGGGCAGGGCTCCAAGCGCGCCATCGGCCGGCCGATGCAGACCGAGCATGCGATCGATCTCTCCAGCCTTTCCGGCATCACGCTCTATGAACCGGAGGAACTGGTCCTTTCGGCAAAGGCGGGAACGCCGCTTGCCGAAATCGAGGCACTGCTGGCCGAGAAAGGTCAGTGCCTGCAGTTCGAGCCGATGGATTACGGCCCGCTTCTCGGCGGCGAGGCGGGCAGGGGAACGATCGGCGGCGTGCTGGCTGCAAACCTGAGCGGCCCCCGTCGGCTGAAGGCCGGTGCCGCCCGCGACCACATCCTCGGCGTACGCGTCGTCTCCGGCCGGGGCGAGCTCTTCAAGTCAGGCGGCCGCGTCGTGAAAAACGTCACCGGCTACGATCTCTCCAAGGGCATGGCCGGCTCCTGGGGCACACTCGGCATCGCCACGGAGGTCACCTTCAAGGTGTTGCCCGCGCCCGAGACCGAGACCACGCTCGCCATTCGCGGGCTCGACGATGAGGAGGCGGCGCGCGCCATGGCGATTGCCATGGGCTCGAGCGGCGAGGTTTCGTCCGCCGCGCATCTGCCCGTCACGGTGACGGGCAAGGTGATCGACGGCGCCCTGTCGGGCAAATCATCCACACTGCTGCGGCTGGAGGGTTTCGCGCCCTCCGTCAGGGACCGCACGGCGAAGCTGAAGACCTATCTGCAGCCTGCCGGTGAGATCGATGAAATTGACGAGGCGCAGTCGCGTCGTCTCTGGCGTGAGATACGCGACTGCCTGCCCTTTGCCGATCGCACCGAGCGCTGCATCTGGCGCGTCTCGATGGCGCCGATGGCGGCGCACCAGATGGTCGCCAATCTGCGTCTCGGTGCCGGCGTCGACGCCTTTTATGACTGGCAGGGCGGGCTCGCCTGGCTGCGTATGGAGGCTGATCCCGAGCCCCAGGCGCTGCGCCGGCTGATCGCCCATTTCGGCGGCGGTCACGCGACGCTGGTGCGCGCGCCCGTCACATTGCGCGCTGCCATCGACGTGTTCGAGCCGCAGCCGCCGGCGCTGGCCAGCCTGTCGCGGCGGCTCAAGCACCAGTTCGATCCCAAGGGCATTCTCAACCCCGGCCGCATGGCGGCGGCATAAGGCGCAACCCGTGGTAGGATGGCATCGGTACACTGACGGAGGACATCATGCCTGAACAACCCGTTGACAACAGCCCGGGGCGCAAGACCGATGGCTGGCTCGAGCCCGGACCGCAGAACGTCCAGCTGATCTATTTCCTCTATCTGATCGGCCTGGCGATCGGCATCACACCGCTTATCGGCATCGTCATCGCTTATCTCAATCGCGGCAAGACCGGCGGCTGGATCGAGACACATTATGACTGGGCGATCCGCACCTTCTGGATCGGCGTCTTCTACACCTTCATCGCCGTGCTGCTGATGGTGGTCGGCATCGGCTTCCTGCTGATCCCCGTCGTCGTCATCTGGCTGATCGTGCGCTGCATCGTCGGCCTGCAGGCGGTCGGCCGCGGCGAAGCGTTGAAGAACCCGCAAAGCTGGATCGTTTAGAGATCATTCTGGAGCTAGGAACAAGCCGTGCAGACCAATTTCACCCCTGAGCAATTGCGCGATCCGGGCGTTGCGGAATCGGAAAAGATCCTGCGCAATTGCGTCCATTGCGGTTTCTGCACGGCCACCTGCCCGACCTATGTCACGCTCGGCAATGAGCTCGACAGCCCGCGCGGGCGCATCTATCTGATCAAGGACATGCTGGAGAATGACCGGCCGGCGGACGCCGAGATCGTCAAGCACATCGACCGCTGCCTCTCCTGCCTTGCCTGCATGACCACATGCCCGTCCGGCGTCAATTACATGCATCTGGTCGATCATGCCCGCGCCCATATCGAAAAGACCTACAGGCGCCCGTTGATGAACCGGCTGACGCGGGCGCTGCTTGCCGCCGTGCTGCCTTATCCCGCACGTTTCCGTGCGGCGCTCTCGGCGGCGAAACTGGGCCGTCCCCTCGCGGGCCTGTTCCGCGCGGTTCCGGGCCTGAAACCTGTGGCATCCATGCTCGACCTCGCCCCACGCTCGGTGCCTGCCAAATCCGCCTTCGCCGAGCCCGGGACGCACAGGCCCGCCGCCGCCCCGCGCGGCCGCGTTGCCATATTGACAGGCTGCGCCCAGCCGGTGCTGAAGCCCGGCATCAACGAGGCGACGATCCGGCTCCTGACCCGGTTCGGCATCGAGGTGGTGGTGCCGAAGGGCGAGGGCTGCTGCGGCTCGCTGGTGCATCATATGGGCCGCGAGGAACAGGCGCTTGACGAAGCCAGGCGCAATGTCGATGTCTGGACCCGCGAGATCGAGAAGGGCGGGCTTGACGCGATCATCGTCACGGCATCCGGTTGCGGCACGACGATCAAGGATTACGGCTATATGCTGCGTCTCGACCCGGCCTTTAAGGACAAGGCGGCGAAGGTCTCGGCGCTCGCCAAGGACATCACGGAATATCTGGCCGATCTCGACCTGCCTGCGTCGGAGAAAGCCAGCGGTCTCACCGTCGCCTATCATTCCGCCTGCTCGATGCAGCACGGCCAGAAAATCACGCGCCAGCCGAAGGCGCTCCTGGCGCGCGCCGGCTTCGCCGTCAAGGAGCCGGCGGAAGGGCATCTCTGCTGCGGCTCGGCCGGCACCTACAACATCATGCAATCGGAAATCGCGACACGCCTGCGCGACCGCAAGGTGAAAAACATCGAGGCGACAAAGGCCGACCTCATCGCCACCGGCAATATCGGCTGCATCACCCAGATCGCATCGGGCTCGAAGCTGCCTATCGTTCACACGGTCGAACTGCTCGACTGGGCCTATGGCGGGCCGAAGCCCGCCGATCTGGAGGGGCGTCGCTGGGCGAGCGCTTGATGCATCTGATTATGATTTTGGCAACAAGGTAAAAGATGCGCCCTGCCCAAATATATCTTCCGGTTCGGCTAAACGGTCTTCGATTTCTGGAAAATCCTCTTCCCAGGGGTTCCACAAGGCAAGCAGCGCCAGCAGTTTGCGTTCACGCAACGGCTCGAGGTTCGATTTATCGTTTTCGTGATGTATTGTAGTTTTACCTCTGAATGATGCTTCATTCTCCCATGTAGCGGCTGTGTCCGCGTCGAGGAATGGATCCCAGTGACAAGTGTTCAGCCCGGAGACATGGCGGACACGTGTTCGGATACATCACTGACGGATTGCGTGTTGGTCAAGTCGATTGTTGCGATGTGATGGGCGGCGAAGAAGACACCATAGTGCCCATCGCGGTCGAGCGGGCGGATGGCGAGGCGTTCGCCGCAGAACGCTTTTGGAACTTTCCATAGCCGGCCGTGGAAGCTGACATAGGCCTTTGTGGCGGAGACTTTGCGCAGGACCTCGCCCTCGCCGTAGACCGGCACTGGCAGGCGATCCGGCATGGGGCGCGAACTGGGGCGGTAGCGGCTGGCCGGCACGTCGTGATCGAGCGCAGCGTGGGGCCGCTCGAAATTGTAAA